>Ga0070747_1001539_pt1 | contig 11231 bp, 19 predicted proteins | sample VirMetDEL_Mar_31_FD_77321 | JGI IMG/M metagenome (GOLD analysis project Ga0070747, IMG submission 77321) | Aqueous microbial communities from the Delaware River and Bay under freshwater to marine salinity gradient to study organic matter... | ecosystem: Environmental > Aquatic > Marine > Coastal...
GTGAGTGATCTTCTCGGGATTGAGCCAGCGGTATATGGATCCCTGCATAATGTAGTCTGCAGAATTTGAATCAAATATGTATCCCCATACTGATCCACTTTTGTAATCCTGGACTTCCCCATCAAATACTAAATCGTATTTTCCAGACACCGTCCACTTACCAATTTTTTTGGAAGTACGGTTTTCTATGTAGACTGGGATTATGTTAGCGATTGTTTTTAGATCCAATGGCCCAGGATTAATTCGAATACGCTTAATAATCTGTTCTTTGATCCCAAGCTTAGTAAGACCGGTCTTTACACGATCGAAATCTTTCCAGGCATCTTCTAAAGAATCATGCAGAGCAGATCCTACTCGAGATCCAATCATATCCACAATATCCATTGTGTAATCTGGATCCCCTACCGTTTGTGCAGCAAGCACTACCGGCCGTATGGGCTTTAAAAGACCTGTGGCACTTACTGCATGTGGATCATCGTTATAGTCATAGAAGTCTTCCAGGAGCCATACAGCAGGTGCTACTTCTATGTTATGTTTGTTCGTGATCTTTGTGGGCACTATTACTCTCCGGGTTGTAAAAGTTTTTCAAACTGGGTTAAGCGGCTGTACTTATTGAAATCTTCCCAGTCATGCGCAAATTCAAAGAAATCTCGCGGGAACTGTCCAGAGTTCATTACCTCTATAACCTCTTCGTCGTTTGTTTGGTAATCCCTGTCTACACTCGAACACATAGGAAGTAGAAAAGCTATAATCCCCTCAGATTTCCCAGTTGCTTTATGTATTTCAAGTACAGTGTGCGTTTTATGCACCTGCGTAACCCAGGGTACGTATACTGCTGGCGTTTCTCTGGCGATATTAGGCATCCATATTGTAGTTCTGGCGGATGACCACCAAGACGCATTTTTACGTATACGATCTGTAAGGTGTTTAAAATTTGAGTGCTGTATTAGCCATGTTAATTCGAAAATGTGCGGTAGTGATAATTGCCGTAGGAATTCATGTCGTGCAACATGGTCTTCAATATCCCTACCGGATACAAATAGGGGTCTTGGTATATCGTTAGGATTAAAATTCTGATAGAGATCACGTAAGCTTATATTGTTTTGGGGAGGAATCTCTCCCACTACACCAAAGTTCATTTAAAAATATCCTCCTCTAAAAATTTTGTAATGTCCTCTATGGATGCTCCGTTAGGGATAGTAATTTTTTCAGCCATATTAGGGCCGATATCCAGCTCTGCTTCCATAGGTACCTCTTTGCTGTTAATTACAGGATGATCATTCCACCGCATACACTCGACTAAATTTGTATTAACCCACTCAATAACTGCAGGGTCTTTTTTTATTAATACATAGATAGCGTCATGTATGACGTTACAAATCAAAACAAAGGGTATTAAGTCAGGCCTTTTCGCAAGACGCTCTTCAAATTCGATAACAGCACGGTTAGTAAGCACACCCCAGGATTGTGTAACCGCATTATTTGCTGATCTACCTTCCTTTTCTGCTTCGTGTGTTGTCTTGCTGCTGCTGACGATTGATTGTCGTAAGACCGGAGTACGGAGTTTGGCGCCAAATGCTAATTCAACGTATCCATTCTTTGATGCGAATTCGATATTCCTTTTCGCCCATTGATCGGATACTTTGTAGAGCTCATGGTAATTTGCCTCTATAGACCTTGCCTCAGATTCTGATAATCCAAGGTTTTTGACAAGGGTAATCCATGTTCCTTCGTATGTAAGAGCAAATGTAGGTGTTTTACTTCGTTGGCGTAGTTCTGGATATTTCTTCGTAATTGAATTAATACTAGAAACATTATCACTAATGCCAGCCATAAGATGCCCGAAATAGCTAAAAGCCCGTAAACAGTGTCCATCATATCCATCTGTGTATACCTTAATTTTGTTGGGATCCTGTGTAAGGATCGCGTTAATCCTGTCTTCCAGGGATGAAAAATCAGCACCACCTATTACCCATCCAGGTGGAGCTTCAAAACAGGCTTTAATCAGTGAAGCGTACTGACTGGTGCTTGGCATGTTCTGCATATTTGGATCAGAACTCGAGTACCGCAGGCCCTGCGTGCCTGTTGTTTTTAAATTACCATTAAGCCAGGCTTCCCCTTCTTCTTTATAAAAGGCCAATTCTTTAAAATTCTTAATAAAATTATTTAGAATGATGTCAGTGCCGCTTATTGATATTAGCGCTGCAAGGACATTTTTTTCATTATTGCCCTTTACATGGTTCATGTGTTTTTCGATAGCCGCAGCTTTCGTAGAAGGTAATTTGGTTTTGGTGTAATCAATAACCGGTAGGCTCATTACTTCATGCAAAAGAATTCTGACATGATTAGGTGACCCAGGGTTGAATGGTATTGGGAACTGGTCTGGTGTTTTAACCAGCTTTTTCAGCTTTTTGTTAGCCTCTCTGCACGCAATATTTGCAATGATACCTTCAGCTGCTTTTACCATTGGATCCCCGGCAAGATACGTACGTGCTGTGTCATTGATTTTACGAAGTTGTCCTTCTGCCGCGGCAACCTTTATCATATTCATAGGCAGCCCTACCAGCATCATCTTAATAGTCGGTATTAAGCTAGGCCGGCCGATAGTAGTATAGAAGCTGCTAAGTTTTGGGTCTTTTAAAGCACCGTCATACTTTTCAATCAGGTACCATGTTGCTAGGCAGTCAACAAGATTGTATTTCAATAGCCGCGGTAAACGTATCTTAGTTATATCCTTAATCTCATCTACTGCGTAGTCACCTGTGTACTCCAGGCTGTTTTCTTTTAGATTAAGTTTATTGCCGGCAGTAGAGTTCACAGCAATGTAAGTGAGCACTTGGGTATCATGAACGTTCTTAAATACCTCTAAGCCTTGCTGCATACCTACATAGTCTTTGGGATGATCCATGAATAGAGTGTAAACAAGCACTTTGACGTCATAGAGTGCATTATGGAATATTAGCTTTCCCTTATACTCCATGAAGAAATTCTTGAGCATACGTAAGATAGTTTGTGTATGCCGTCTCTGCGTATGAGAAACATCAAATGCCACGCCTGAGTGTTTATTGATACCAAAAGCAATTGTACCTATTCCTGCATCTTGAAAGCGCAGACTGAATGCCTCAATGTCACATGTGAGCGCAAAGTGCTGCTTTAAGCGTTGTAGTTGTACCTGGATCTGGTTAACACTGACCGGGTAGACAGCGTCTTTGATAATATTGGTACCAATTTTGGTCTGTCCTTTATTAAGGAAGTTGACCAGGGTCTTGATTGACGCATCAAGGTTTTCACCTAACCTGTCGTTGTAATACAGGGCCTGGTAGTTGACGCTTAGAATGATATTAATATCTTCATAGCCATCCCAGGCGCACGGTGTTACAGCGCCCAGCTTTGCGGTGGTCTTGGTTACTTTTGTGAGGAATTTGTAGTAGTTGGTATCTGCAACGAGAAGAGTTTTGATGTTAGGCTCTTGGCCACTTTGAGGATATTTGCAGTGAATAGTTTACCATCCTTGGCGGTAACTTTATTGTTGGTTCCATAGCGTGCACCTATTGCTACAAAGTTTTCAATAGCAATACCTTCACGCACCAGCTTATCAGTATAGTGCTTTCTGATTTGCCCTTCATCTACAGCAGATTCTTTGATAAGAATTCCTATAGATAACTCGGTAGTGTCTGAGGTAAAAGCTTTTACGAGCATTTATTTACTTATTATTGCTGGTAGATAATGTGTAATTTACTTTGGCTGTTTTATATTCCTGTTCCGACATAAAGCGTATTGAAACTCGAGAGCTGGAATCGCTGATAGGAGAGATGATTTTTTCATCATAGGATTCCATATGCTGTATTAGTTCCAGGGCACTCATTGCCAGATATGATGGAATTACGTACTCATAGTACCCTATTTTCATAACCAGCCAAGGGTTTTTTAATGCAACACTATTTTGTTTTGGGTCTGTGGGATTGGTCATAATAAATTGTTTCTCCGATTCCTTGTGGTCTGTGCTTTGAAAAACACACCCAAAGGGTTGCAAATCCTGGTTCGTCTTCTTTCGTGTAATGCTCTGCTTCCAGATCTGTGAAATAGAGCAGTACTTCCGGTTTCTCTTTCTTGCCCCATTCCATTACAGGCCCGAATTTTGTGCCGCCACGTCCTTTAAACTTGAGCATTGATGTATCATCAAACTGGTTTAATACGTATACCTTGCGAATTTTGGTGTCGCATCCTAACACAGTCATCAGCTCAGGCATAAAAGTTGCGCGAATATTATCGAGCTCCGTATACACTTCCTGCAACTGCCGGTCTGTCATTGAACAGCTGGTATCTATTGCCACAGCGATATGACCGATCGTAGGGCTGTGCTGAGTTGGTAGAAAGTAGTCAGGCCAGAATCTTTTATTTGGGCGCTTCCGTGAGTAATCCTGCTTAGTAAAATCACTCATGAACCTTTGCAAATATTGGTTCCAGGGGATAACAGGATTCAGCAATTTATCTATATGAATTGCAATTTCACCTGGGATATTGCCAGCAGCTTGTCCGGCCATCTCCGCAGCAGTCTTTGCTTTCGAAAGAATCCCTGCTATTTTTTGCTTCGCATTTGCTACGTCTGCTGCAGTGCCTTTCTCTGTGCCGGCCGTAAATGATCCCGGTTTAAATATATCTGAGCCGGTTCCTGGTGGTGGTGTACCTTGGCCACCTGGTTTTGGGGGGTCTTCTTTATATAAAATTTCGTATACTTCTTCCGAAGATAAATTAGCCCATTTAGCGTTGTATAACCCACCTTGTGGCAGCTGATAGCCGGCTTTCAAAAGCATAGCGTTAATTACGTAATCACCCGCCTTATTCCAGGTCATATGATCACGATCCATGGCTCTACCCATATGATCAAAAGCTACATGCCAGATTTCATGGGCTACTAAGCCAATAAGCTCTTCATCTGTGAGATCATTTACAAATTTAGGGTTGTAAGCAACACTTAGACCATCTGTACCTGCGGTTGGAATTGGTGTTCCATCAATGCTAGTCGCAAAGAAGTGTCGGAGCTCGAATGAAATAGTAGCCAGGAATACAGAGCGAGTTAATATAGCTATTTTTGCACGATCGAGCATCCGTTGTGCATTTTGGAGCTCATCTTGGCTAACATCCTCTATTTTAACGCTCATTGTGCGTACAGACGATCTGCGTACTTCATTTTCCAGGCGTCCAGGCACGTATTGTGCATAATTGACGGCCGTACTTTGATAGCGTCCCTGATAGCCCATACCTGGAACTCTACGGGCAGTCTGTCTACGAAAGGCATAGCTTTATCCAATGTATCCAAGTGCTGAGGATGGGACACCAGAGAGCTCAGGGCGTGCAATACGCTGGGCTCTTGTGGAATATCGATTTTATCCGGATTGGCTATGATTTCTGCGTAGCTGGGAACCTTATCGTAGATAGCAGCGTACCCAGCAAACTCTACAGCTGGGCCAGTACCTACAGCACCTGCAAGAATTGCAATATCAGTGCTGTCCAGCTGATTACCGCGGTTCTTGACGTGCTTAGATGCGAATTCCCAGGTTCTGGGGCATCCAAATGCACTTTCAGGGCTTTCAGCCTTTCTGTTTGCCTGGAATGTCTGCAGAAGCTTAGGCTTCCACTTCAAGAATGCGCGAATACGGTAGTCAAACTCTTTTTCTGCAGCGTGAGATTGCCAGTCTTCATTAGACACTTCCATGAAGATATCAATAACCCTGGATTGCAGAGCTGTACTCATACGATGCGTATTAGCACCATCAGTGTCCAGATTCCCCGCGGCTACGATTACACATTTCGGGTGAATTTTATGCTGTCCAACCATTCTATCTAAGAACAGTTTATATGCTGAATTCTGGATACTTGGGAAAGCCTGGCTCAATTCATCAAAAAAGAGCAGCCAGCCCGCCTTTCCATTAGGAATTGGATCCCCTTCTAAAGGAATATCCTGGGGTGGTGCGTAGCTCATACGATCTGGGCGGCCATTTGTACCCACAATTTTATTAGGAAATCCTTCCATATCAGTAGGATCAGCCGTTGATAGCCGCTTATCAATCAGCTCAAGATTGAAATGCTTTGCAATATCATGGGTAATTACACTTTTACCAATACCCGGGCTTCCCTGTACATAGGGAATCAGGCCGGCCATAAGTATGCGCTTTACAGCTTCAGATGTATTCGAAGGCGATAAAATCATTTGTAGGATCTCTTTGTTGTTGTAAGTCGTAAAAAGGTACTTTTGCCAAATAAAAAAGACCCAGCGCAATTACTCACGCTGGGCCAAGGTCACATCCAGCTAGGAGGAGGGGAGGGAGGGCTGGATGTGATTTAACACTATAGTAGTTCTGTATTTAAAGCTGCTACAATTTTTTCCATATACCCAGGGTTACGTGCAAAAGCGTATGGATTAAAAATTGCGACTTGTACTCCTGGCTTGTCAGGCTCTTCTTTAAACATCAGCGAGTACGTAAAAGAGCCTTTTGATGTATCTACATCTAAATAAAATTCTTGTTTAAAAGACATTACTCGCTCCTTAAATTAATGCCCGTTAATTGCAATGTTGCTGTTAAAAGAAACATAACGGGGCTTTACTGGGTATCTGGCCCAGCTCCATGCAACGTAGAGTACAGGGACTTGAGGCCCAACTACGAAGGACGTCCCCACCACTACCGTCATATTGTTTACCGAGGAAGCTATCCCTCGTCACCAATGCCTTCTCTAGGCGTTGTCACCTGTAGTGGTAGGTATTTCTTACTATGAGGGGATGTGCTCGATAGCGATCATTTTTTGCATCATTGGATCGTTCAGGAAACCCTGGAGGCCTTCTTCCTCGAGACGGATTTCAGAAATACGGGCTTTGATCTGGCGTTCCTTGCGAGACATATCGCTGATTGCACCGATGATGTTCTGCAGTGCTGATTGGGCCTCTGCGATATCTTCATGGATAGATGACCGGTCTTTGAGCAAAGTTGCAGGCATCTTGTGAGAGACTCGTACACCAAACCTGCTAACCGAAGAGGGCTTCTTGTCTTGGGCTTTCTTCCCTTTGGGAACATTACGCATTTCAACAGTCGCTTCGAACATGCCTTCTTCCCAGTTGCAGGATACCTGCCCTTCGGGGATAAAGGTTACCAGGTCGAAGACAGCCAATTTATGGCCTTCGTACTTGGAAAAGTCCGCTTTACTAGCGGCACTGCTCTCCAGGATTGATAGATCATCTTTGAGCTGTGTAAGCTTCTTTTGAAGCTCAGACTTTTTGTTGTACAGATCCGTTTCGTATTTGGAAATGAAAATTGAAACGACTTCCGGCATTGCAATTTTTGCATTTGCACTTACGATGTCGCTCAATCGGCCGGGGTCAACTACTGTTACTGCTTTTTTAGTCATGGTTTTTACTCACGTTGGTTAAAAAATAATTTCGTTCTCGTTTATACCAAAATAACGATCTGGGTTATCCCAGACCTTTTTAATAAAAGGGAGGCTTGCTTGATAAACTTTTATATCAAGGATTTCTTTAAGGGATTTTTTCACTTCGGGCCAGGACACATTACGTTTTACAAAATGCATAGCCTTCGTTTCGTGGATTGCGAAGGATATTCGACATCCATGTTTACGCATCATTGCCTGGCCTATAGCAGTACGCAGATGTTGACTATCGCCAATTCTAACCCACTTGTCGCGTTCGTATGGTCTGTTTTTTTCTTTTTCCATCTGGGCTCTATACGCTTCTAGGGCTTTCCGCCGTTTTTCGTCCTGTACGTAACTCCGCGCTCTGTTATTAATAAGACGATCAGAGCCGCTTAGCGTGTAACCATGGGGAACCATATCTTGGATTTCGTTATAATGTGCTTCTTCAAGAAACCTAGATAACCCTTGCGGCCGAAGCGTACAGGATATTGCATCTGGTTTAAAAGCACTTACCCATTCGTTGAAAAGCTGGACTAGAGCAGGGAAGTCCCACCATAGTTGGGGAGTTGTACTGGGGTTTCGAGCATCCCTATAATTTAATTGATACTTCTCCGTGAGCTTTTCTTCAGTAATAAAACTATCGCTCAAGTTTTCCAGGTCACACTGCTGAACTTCAATCCAGCAGTCACCCTTGCCAAGGACGTTATAGTGTTTCATTGCTTTAAGTTTCCCTTCGGTTTAACTGTCAATTAAAGATGGGTTTACATACAACTTTTTAATGTATGGAATATCTTGTTTAGGAATTAAGTTTGGAATAATGCCTACCCTTCGTTGACCACTTTTAAGCGTATTTAATATATCGTTCCAGCTTACCAGGTGTTTCATTAAGGCAAATTCATTTACTTTGTTATACGGAGTCAGATCCAGATTTAAGTAGACACTGTATTTCTCAAGGATTGCATGCCGCATAAGCTTATGTAAGTCCTTGTAGTCTCGCTGCAGTATACGATCGGCCCGTTTACCAGTGGATTTTCGTTTAGCATTAGCGTTGTAAAGCTTCTTTTCACCGATAGTCCAGCCTGTATTAATGGCATAGTCCATGGGCAGATGTGCCAGGATACAGTTTAAGATATATATCGAAACCTCGTCCCGCAGTTCTTCAATTTCTGGATTAGTTACCGAGGTAGAATTTTTCCCTGGCTTTACAAGAGCCAGCCAGTTACGGAGTGCTTTTTGAATTGCTGGTACCTTGTAATGGGTCTCTCCTGTTGGGTGTAAATTTTTAAACCTGGATACGCTATCCATGGCTTGCCACATACGGTCACTTGATATGGTCTGATCGTGAGATAACTCCTGCAGTTTTTCCCACGTAATAAAACTATCTGATAGCTCTTCGAGCTTAGTGCAAGGTTTTACGATAATCTTATATTTGCCTTCCGATTCTACATTGTAGTACACGGGTTCCATTGTATCTCTGCCGTAAGAATAAGGATTCTTACGGACAAAAGCCGCGTTTCTTGTATCTATGGCCACTGTAATCTCCTCTTATGAATTTATCGAATATTGCTTCTGCTTCAGCAGCTTTACGTTGCTCTTCTTTGAGCATCTCTATGTAATGCAGACGAGAGCACGCAGCTGTGCAGTATTTTTGTTCTTTTAGGCGAAAAAGGTTCTTCTTCCGCCCGCTTGCGGTGTATAGCGATAGCGGTGCACCGCAGGAAGGGCGGATACAGTTTAAAACGATGTCTTTACTATCTGAGTTTCCGTATAAATCCTGGAGCTTAGTAGCAAGGTTCTCTTTTACCGCGGTTAGTTGCCTATCCATGGTGGAACCATCCTGTAAGAGAGTAAATAAACGCTGAAAGGGCAAATAGCCACACAGCGGTACCCAGGATGATTGAAAAAGCTTTTAAGATAGCTTTTGCCACCTTTGCTTTCTTAGAATCCGGATCAACTCCCTCAAGCGGTGAATACGTTCCGATAAGCATAAGATAACTAAGCCACCGGCACACAATATTATTGTTTCTAGAAATAGAAGTAGAATCAGATTGTCTTTCAAAACTCATCACCTTTTTTCTCCTGCTCTTCTTGCTCGAGCTGTTCTTGGTAGGCCTCTTCTGCTGTCTTGACTTCTTCTAGGATATTGTCAATAAGTAGGTCTATTTCCTTGAGAACATCTGGATCAATATTCATTTTGGGAATGCGATGATTTCTTCAACACTGGCAGCAGGCGTAAAATAATGCTTCCGCTTTTTGCCAGCCTTACGATCGCGATGGATCATATCTTCACAGATGTTCGCAATATCGCTAATGCTATCGCTACTGTCTGCGATAAACGGGACAAGCGTACCTTGCTCCTGGTACATAGCAAAATACTTGTGATCCAGGTTGAAGTGTTCAGTCGGGGTAATAGGGTGGTAGGCAGTTTTAGTCATTTCGTGTCCAGGCTCCAGTGTAAATAGCATGTATAGTTGTTATGAAGAATATCAGCATCAAAAGGATGCCTGTAATAGACATCCAGCTTAAGAATTTGCTGATAAAATTATCCGCGAAGAGGGAGCTTAGGATTATTATGGAGTACAGGGCACATCCACAGATAATCCTAAACCGCATTGATCATACGTCTCCGTTCCACGGATGCCGAAATGGGCCAAACATGGTGCCATCCAGGCCACGCATTCTGTCACCCTTATTCACGCTAGGGGTCTGAGGGTTAGGTGCTACGCGTACAACCCATGCTCTACCTTTGCGACGGTTCTTTAACCGCCAGGCTTCTGTTTCCAGGTTGGCGCGATAACGCTTGTAGGTTTCCCCGTTATTTCTTGCTCTTGCTACCATGTGATTTTCCTCCATCACTAATTTATGTATTAACGTTCGGGATATCCCCGGGTTTCTTGCCAGTAACCCATAGCTATTCTAGCTTCTGTATAGCTAAGGGGTGAGTTAGCTGCGAGATACATCCAGAACTCGCTCTCGTCAACTTCTTCAGCCTCGGCAAGCTTATCAAAAAGAGCTAAGTACTCTTCTTTAATAAATGAAGGCTTGCCGGCAATAATAAGTTGTAATTCAGCTTTGTGATCCACATTAGTAGCCTCTTTTTTTACATGCCCAGCGTAAACGTACTCGAGGTAGATCAGTCCTGGCGACAATTTCATTGTTTATTTCCATTGCCGCAATTTGACACTCTTCCAGGGAATTATATGGAAGCTTTTCAGTTGCAATGCCACCATGATCAGTAGTAAAGACAAGTAGCAAGAAAAAACCTAAATTAGCTGTCAACATCACTCTCTCCTTTCAGTTCCTGGCGTCGCGAGGTAATTACTACGTATGCTGTATTGCTGTAGTACTCTGTTGCGTGTTTACGGGAGTTATAACCTACGGTTAAAGCTTCCATATCAATAGAAAGAGAATTGATAACATCATAGAGCATATTTGCGTGCTCAATAGTCGCAGCGTGTATTTTAATTTCCATTTTAGCGAGATTGCCTGTTTTTACGGTTTGGATCTGTAAAAGGAGTATCGCATATTGTTTTAATTGTGCGTTCAAGTTGATGAACACGCAATCTTAGCTGATACGCTTCGTTAATTGCAGCATCCTTCTCATCGAGAGCCTTTGCAAGTTTAGCCTGCAAAGAGTCAATAAGATGAGCAGTTGTATCAGAGATGCTAGTCATGAGTGTTCCTGATATTAAGATTTAAAACAAGGGCAGCTTTTCTGTACATATCGTGTCTGGTTCCACTGTTCTTAATGTGGCCATCTACATATACTACAGGTATTCCCTGCTCACTTAAATGATTTGCATTGTCCA
>Ga0070747_1001540_pt1 | contig 11227 bp, 7 predicted proteins | sample VirMetDEL_Mar_31_FD_77321 | JGI IMG/M metagenome (GOLD analysis project Ga0070747, IMG submission 77321) | Aqueous microbial communities from the Delaware River and Bay under freshwater to marine salinity gradient to study organic matter... | ecosystem: Environmental > Aquatic > Marine > Coastal ...
GGTGTTGCTCGATTCCCCTTGGCTAATGAATGGAAAGATATCCTCGACCAGTTGATGTCACTGGCCAATGAGGATCATCAGTTCCAGACCTTGGTTCTGGATACCACGGATGCCGCCGCGCTTAAGGCTGAGGCTCATGCATGTCAAACCAATGGTTGGGACAGCATTGATTCTCCAGGTTTCGGCAAAGGGTACACCGTAGTCAGAGAGCTGTGGGTCAAGCTGTTAGACGGTTTGAACTTCCTGCACCGGCAGAAAAGAATGAACATCATTCTGCTTAGCCATGTAGGTATCAAGCCCTTTAACGATGCAAAGAACGAATCCTATGACCGATGGGAGATGAAGTGTCACAAGAATGTGAATGCGCTCATCAAAGATTGGGTGGATTTCAACTTCTTTGCGAACTACAAGGTAGAGGTAGTAAAGGATGGTAGTAAGGCTCGCGCTGTCAGCTATGGCAACCGCGCTTTGTTCACTAAATTTGCCGCCAGCCATGACGCTAAGTCAAGGGTAGGTCTTCCTGATCAGATTGAATTTGATTGGAAGTCTTTCGAACAACACTACGGTGCCGCTCTGGCACCACAACAGTAAGGAATTATTATGGGTATATTAGATCAAGGTATCGACTGGAGCGCAGTCGAGGCAGGTGGGTCCAACATGGAGAGCGGTCCTCTTCCTGCGGGTGAGTGGACTGTCGAGGCAGTTAGCTTTGAAGAAAAGACTTCAAACGCTGGTAACACTTACCTCGCGTTTGATTTCAAGGTGCTTGGACCTACACATGCCAACATGCATGTATGGGAAAACTTCACCATTACTGGCAACTCAAAGGTAGGTATGGCTCGATTGAAAAGCTTTATTGGCGCCAGTGGCGTTGATACAAATCAGCCGCTTGGTACTGCACTGGTCAACTCTGCTATGCAGAAGCCGGTCAATGTGGTCACTGAGATCGAAGCGGGTAGACCTAACCCCAACGGTGGGATGTACAAGGACAAAGCGAAGATCACTTCGTTCAAGCCACCGCAGAACGTAGCGCAGCAACAAGCCGCTTCCGCCGCTCAACCTGCGGCCCAACCAGAACCAGCGCCACAAGTGCAGACCAGTAACTGGTCAGCATAGGTCGTAAACTCAGCTATCTGGTGCCGCCCTACCAGACGACCGAAAGTGGGCGCTTTAATTTATTAACCCTGAAAAGGGTGAAAAGTATTTGAAAAGGCTTGACCCGACAAAACTTTTCAAAAGACTGCAACTGCTTTAAGCAGACAGGTGATTTGGGTTTAAGACATGCCCTCTTGGGGTCACCTCGAAACTAAAAACAGTTGTTGCCCTGGCCTGATCCACCAGTAGTCGAAACGGATCACCCTTTATTAGGAGAGATACATGGATGAAGTAGATCAGATTGAGATTCAGTTTTGTAATGAAGAAATGTCAGATGCTTATGAGCACTTAAAAGAATGGCTAAAGGTTATGAGAGATGCTGGCTACAGTCTTGAGGCTGTGTCTGAAGTGATGAGCACGTTCTCTCTTATACATGCCTATACCTTTGCTGATCCTGAAAGCGTAGATGCATCGATACAGTCGATTAAAGAAAAGGTTGCAGTCAATAGCCTCAATGAACTTCAAGGAGAAGGAATAATCCACTGATGGAACTAAGAAACTACCAGAAAAAAGCTTTAGATAAAGCTCTCTGTTGGTTAGATAACAAGATTACAAACCCTCTTATCGTCCTGCCGACTGGTGCGGGTAAGACAGTTGTATTCGCGACACTAATCCAGACGCTTTACAAGCAAGATCCGTCGAGGAGATTTCTTATCCTCGCCCACCGCCAAGAGTTAATCTCTCAGGCAGAAGAGAAACTGCTAAATGTCTGGCCCAGTGCGCCATATGGTGTACTCGCTGCTAGTCTTAAGAAGTTTAATAACACCGCACCGATTATTATTGCGAGTAGAGATACGCTCGCCTCGCAAACCAGGTTAGATAAGTCCTTGCCGGTAGACTACATCGTCATTGATGAGGCCCACCATGTAGGCAAAGAAAAGAAAAGCCGGTACAGAAAGATCATCAATCACTTTGAAGAGATCGGTTGTCCAAAGGTCCTTGGCGTGACAGCTACGCCCTATCGTATGAGCCAAGGGTTTATCTACGGTAATGATGGTGATTTCTTTGACGGCGTGGCCCACTCAGTGACCATCCCAGAACTGATGGAAGAAGGGTACTTATGCAGGTTAACTGCATACGCGGTGGCTAAGGAAGCGGTCATCGACGCTAGTAAAGCAAGACTGAAGTTCAAAGGTGGTGACTATCGAGAGTCAGACCTTGAGATCCTTGCCATGGATGAGCAAACGATCATGAGTATCATCGACGATTGGGTTGAAAAAGCATACTCAAAGGGTAGGACCAGCACTGTATTCTTCTGTGTGAGTGTGCTTCATGCAGAGAAGATGTGCATGTTGCTTCGCCGTTCTGGTATCACTTCTGCATTTATCACGGCTGAAACTCCTAAGAATGAAAGAAACGCCATCCTAAAGCAATTTGAACAGGGCAAGATCAACGCCTTGTGTAACGTAGCTGTACTCACAGAAGGGTGGGATGCTCCGAGAACAGACTGCATTGCGATACTTAGGCCCACGAAATCACTTGGTCTGTACGTCCAGATCTGCGGTAGAGGCATGCGTCCATGGCCTGGAAAAGAAGATTGTTTGCTTCTTGACTACGGTGAGAACATGAATCGCCATGGCTGTATTGATAAGGCTAGGCCATCAAGATTACCTCCCCCAGAAGGCAGTCTAATATGGGTGTGTGATGAATGCTTGCATGTTAATGACCATGAGGATAATAACTGCGAAGCATGCGATGCACCCAAGCCTGTCAAGGCTATTGCGTTAGATGAAAAAAATAAAGATATAGCCGTATCCGCCAGCGACATTGCCGCAGAAGGTTACGTTCTATCTGATGAGATGCCGGAGAAGAACGAGCCCATCTATAGGTCAGAGGATGTGATTGCGGTCAGAGCAAAGAGAAAGACATCAAAGAATGGAAACGATTATCTCAGCGTAGAGTTTCAATGCGATGGAGTTTACTGGCCTCAAAGCACTGCACTCATGATCGGCATGAAGGGTAAGGCCGGAGATATGGCTCGGATCAAGTGGAACAAGATGACGGGTTCAAACGCGTATCCTTACACCATTGACCTAGCGGTGACGCTAATCAATGAGGTTGGGGTATTTGACAAGATCAAACAGGTTAACTTAAAGAAGGAGGGTAAGTACTGGAATGTCATTGGAGTCAATTTTTGAACAGATAGACGATGTTATCGTCGAACAGAATGAACGCAATCGGGGGCATCTTGGCTTTAGTATTATCGGTGACGATGATGAGCGTAAGATCTGGTTAAACTTTCATTGGTGCCTTAGCCCAAGCTTTGGAGGAAGAATGCTGAGGCTTTTTGATTTAGGTCAACGCATCGAGGATCAGGTTGTTGATTACCTCACCTCAACCAAGGTCATAGGTGTATCGCCAGTCGATAAGGATGGTAAGCAATATAGGGCCTCTGCTCTTGGCGGACACTTTTCTGGAGCATGCGATGGCTTTGTTAGAAAGATACCGCCTGATCTGGAAGAGACGTTGCTGCTTGAAATTAAAAGCGCCAACGACAAGCGTTTCAAAGAACTCGTTAAGCTTCAGGACTATCAAGGGTGGAGTAAGACATACCAGTGGCAGATCCATGCTTACATGGGAATCTTTGGTGTCAAGCGGACCATGGTTGTTGTGGTCAATAAGAATAACAGTGAGATCTATTCTGAGCTGATTGATTACAACCCTTCGATATGGGAGCAGGCACAAGAAAAAGCTGAACGATTAATCACCAGCGACAAGGTTCCTGAAGGTATGAGCGCAAAAGACTGGCGATTAAAGAATGAATCTCATGTATATCGCGAAGTTTATTTAGGGCATCGATTGCCAGCTTCCGTGAACTGTAGGAATTGCATCAAGTCAAAGCCGATCACAGAGTCAAATGGAGCCGTCTGGTGGTGCGATAGATTCAGCAAGAGTCTTACCATTGACGATCAGAAAAACGGCTGTAGCGAGCACCTATGGATGCCTGCGCTGGTTCCTGCTGAGCATATACCAGAAGACAGTACTGACGATAAGATCGCTTATCGATCTGGAATAGTTGGGTTCTTTAATGCGGTATCTAAAGGACTTGACAAACAGTCATTTAGTAGTCCTGAGTTACGGGAATTATCTAAGACCAACTTTGATCCTGAACTGATGATGGGCTCTGCTCAGAACATTCGGGAATCATTTGATGCTGAGTTCGTAAAAGTACATGTGATGGATGAGGATCGGATACCGTTCTAGGTGGCCATTCTCTTGGGTCTTTGATGATCTGAACGATGACGCCAGGGTGTAATGCTTCGACAAGTTTCTTCTTTAGCGAGAACACTTGAGTCAGTACACCCTTGGTGTCCTCTACCACATACTGATCTTTGCACCAGTATCTAAAGTCTGCGATGTACTTGCAGATCTTCTTTCCTTCTACCACGCACTCGTAAGGAACCTGGACCTCCACCCCCTCGATCTCACCATTCTCTTCTTTTGCTTTGAGAATCTTGTATCGAGCAGCTTCAAGCTTTGAATCAAACTTAATGCCATCGTACTCAACCTTCTGAGCAAAGTACTTTCCGGTTTTCTTTTTGCGTTGTGGTAGCAAACTAGGTAACGCCCATTAGCTTTTTAATCTCTTGCTCTCTTAAAACTTGTGAAGCTTCTTCGCTTGCGAATGGATTTTGAGTTCCGGCAGATTTACTCGGGAACAAAGATAGATCTGGCTTCGGCTGTCTTGGCGCAATCGGTAAAGGCGCTGGAAGATTTGGTCTTTCTCGAAGCTCTTCACCATAAGATCTTCTCATTTCATCAAACGGCATGACGTTTCTTATCTTTGTATCAGTGGCTTCATAAGCTTTTCTATAAAGATCAGCAGATGGTTTGTATGGAATAAACTTATGGTTCATCACTGCTTGCCAGTTAGAAACACCTCTATCTTTCAATACAGATGCTATCTCTCCAGTAGACATCCCTAAGTGCCTAGCATCATCTATCGTAACAGACAAATCTCTTAAAGCTTTGTATCTAATTTCATTAGTTTTCTTGTAGGCTTCTAAGGCTTCTTCTGGAGGCTTTGGTCCATATTCTTTTGCAAAAGCTCTAAGGTCTGCATTCGCCCTTCTTATTTCTGACTTAGCTTCTTCGGCTTTGTATCCTAAAGATCTTTTCATATCTATTCTTATAGACTTTACACCTGTCATTGCCTCTGTTATTTCAGCAGCAAAATCTAATTGCTTCCCTCTGGATACTCTGTATCTAGGATCAATCAAACCTCCCTCTACTAATGCAGACTTGGGAAGATCGGCAAGCCTTAAAGAAAAAACGCTTTTATCAAGGGTCGCAGGAGACATAACTGGAATAAGTCCATTCAATATATGAGCAAAAGAAGCGTCTACTTTCTCTCCAACTGAATCAGTCTCTTCGTAAACTTTTCTTCCAAATCCTGTTACACCACCTCTGCCCATAATAGGACTAACGTCAACAAGACGTTCCGTTATTATTGACTCTCCGAAAAAAGGAGAAAACAAATTAGATATGACACCACCCATAGCGTCAACCGCTATATCGCTTAGCTCTTTTTCTGACCTAATGCCATTCGTAATAGCATTTTGTACAGCGGCAAATGGTGCTGTTAAATAATCGTATGGCATTGTGTAAGAAAGATTAACTACTTCCAGGATGTTTCCGTCCTCATCTGTCTTAACAGGAACTAAAGTTGCATTTTTATCCCAGTCATAAGCTGCTGATCGCTTGTAAGCTGCAAGCTGCTCCTCTGTGGCTCCTGTTGCGTTAAGACCTAACGCTGTCACCCCTTGAGGAATACCAGTGGTAATCGCTCCGAATCCTAACAGCCTTTCCATTCCTCTCTGTCTTAACTCTACATTATCACTAGCCGATTCTTTAATAGCTCTTCCTAAAATGTTGCCACTGGTACGAATTAATTCGGCAGGATAAGCAATGAAGTTACCTAAAGGAAGTTTACGCAGCATGTCTACGGCTCTAGGAACGCGCTCATAGTTTGGGACAACGTCCCTTGTAATCATGGCCGCTTCTTCATCAAGAAACTCTTTAATTAACTTCTTATCATCAAGCTCAAGAACATTAAAGTTTTCAGGGTCAAGACCTTTTGATTTTGCAATTTGACGCTGCTCTATTGTTGTAGCTTTCATCATGAAAGGCTGGTTATTAACTTGGCTTTTTTGAACCATAGAAAGAAGCTTGCCGTATTCTGACTCGTAATTTATGATTCTGAAAAGGTCATCACCACTTTGATAAAGCTTGGTCATGATATTGTTTTGAGCCTTCTGCACATACCTAGATCCAAAGACCTTTCCTGTCAATCCAGAAGCCCCAGCTGCCTCATCAATCAAGCTGTTTAATTCTCCTAACTGAGCTTGCTTACCAACCAGCCCTTTTTTCGTAAGCTTTTCAAAGTATTCTTTCTTAGAAGCATCAGACTTAAACTTGTTGTTTATGTTTGCAGCGATGACACTAAATGATTCAGCAAAAGTTTTTCCGGTCGGCAAGTTACCATTTGCAAGCGTGAATCCGAAAGCACCTGATACGTTCCTGACCTGACCACTTGGGTTGTAAACCGTTTTTGCCAACTGGCTTAATCCTTTAAGACCAAGTAGAGCAGAGTAAGCGGAACCTATAACAGGGACGTTTTGATACCAGCTATCATTTTGTTTTTCTAAAGCTTTAAAATAATCTTCCCTAACATATTTTCCTTGAAGATTTCCATAGCCTATAGTTTCTGGGACCTTCATGTACTTAAAGGTTCCAGAAAAAGCATCAGCAGGCAAGGAGTCTAGAAATATTTTTTTATCAAAAGGCATTGAAGCATCATACTCTTCAAGATATTTTATGAAGTTACCTTTGGATATAATCGCGGCCTGTCTAGTTAAAGTCTCTTTGCTTTTAGCTAAAAGGTTTACTCTCCTTTCATCTACGCCAATATCTCTGCCTGCAAACTTAGGCTTGGTGACGTACTCTCCAAGGAAGTCTCTTATAGATTCATCGTTAAGACTTCTTCCTTTAAGGATTCCATCGTTTACTTTCTTTAAAACCTTTTCTTCAATTAAGTTCTTTGGACTTAAAGAAGCATTAGCGAATCCATTTTTATTTACAAGATCAAATAAAAACTCTCTGGCTTGTTGTTCTGTGATTGCTTCTGAGTCCTTTCCACCTGATCTCATCAAGTACTCTACAGCCTTCCTAGTTTTCTCTTCGTCAGGAGCGAAGTTATCACTGATAAAGGCTTTAAACTGTCTTGTTGCGTACACGCCAAGCTGTCCACCTATAGTGTCTTCTACGCCTTCAGGAAGAAACTCTGGGTTCTGCATTATTCTTTTACTGTACTCGTCTATGGTTTCTCTTACTCTTTTTGCTGCTCTAAAAAGACTTAGATTAGAATCTATCTTTGAGCTTTCTGTGTTTGGGTTAACCATTTTGTTGGTGTTTAATCCCAACGTTTGATCAGCCTCTATCAGAGCCTTGGCAGCTTCGTTTTGTTTAGCAAGATACCCAGCTTTCATAGAAGGGTCAGTCAGTATCTCGTCGGTAGGATATAAGTACCCGTCAATTGCATCTATAATTGACTTTGAAGTTACACCATTGGCATCACCTTGTTTAAAGACGGTGTCCATGGTTAGCTGAAGCTCTTCCAATGCAACTTTGTTAGCTTGTGCATAGGCTCCAAACTCTAAGGCTCTTGCGTCTCTTATCTCAGCCGCTTCTTTAGTTGGCAACGCGCCTCTATATCTGAAAAAACTAGCACCCTTGTCTAGCATTGGGTTGTTTTTTAAAACTTCATCAACGCCTTTGCCCATGTAGTTTGCAAGATCTTGTGCGCCTTTAAACGTTTCCTTTAATCCAGGAGTGTTAGCGAGAACAGTGGCGCTTCCAGAAAGAACCTTGCCTCCAGCACCCAGAGCTATGGGTAAACCTGCCGCTAAAGCAGAAGCTTCTAGACCAACTTTTCCTTTGTTATATAAAGAAGCAAAAGCTTTCTCTTGACCTTCTAAGTTTTCAAGCTCTCTTGTTTTTGTAGGGCCTCCGTCTATCCATATATCTCCAAAGGTCTGCATGTCTTCTTCTGCTACTAAACCTTCGGCAGCGCCAAGAGCGGCAAGTTGAGCCGCTTTGTTCATTCCTTTTGTTGCTTTTAAAACTAATCCACCTGGAATGCCAAACTGGACCAAAGCTTTTGGTAACTCAGCAGCAAGTCCAAGACCTTCTATATTTGGAGAAAATCTTTCTTGAACTGACTCCGCTCTTTTTACAAGCTCATCGCCTGCTTGTTCTGCTCCAGCAGCTTGCAAAAGTAATCCTGCGGTTCCAACTGGTTCTGTTGCAAGCGAAACCAAACCGCTTAAAGCACCTCGACCAACGGCGCCAAACGTGCCTATGTCTTCTTGATTTAAAACAACTCCAGGTTGATAGTCAGGAGAGTTTCTAAACATGTTTTGTTTAAGATTCTGCTTAATCTCTAGGTTTTTTTCATGAACCCTTCTAGATATAAAGTTAGGATCTTCATCGTTGTTAAACGAAATAACAGAACCATCGTTTAATTTTTTTAAGATTGGCATTTTACTGAGCTTGAGGGTTCATGATTTGGCCAATTGCAGATCCAATGGTGCTACCTGTAAGAACTTCATTGAGAGCTTTTTGATAGAAATCTTGATCTACAACTTGTGGATTTTGTTTTGCATATTCAAACAAAGTTGCTGCGTTTGATGCCGCTGCTTCATCCGCAAAAAGACTTTGCAAGATAAGAAGCTGTGAATCTTTGCTTAAAGATTCTCCGGTGTTTTCTTCTATTAATCCAATCAAAGCTTTTTGGGTTTGAATAATTTCTGGTTCAGAAGAAGCTATAGTTGCTCGTTCTAAATCGTACTCTCTCATGCCTTCATTAATATCGCTAAACATATTTCTAGGAACAAAGCCTTCAGAAGGTTGTGCAGCTTTAGCGAGTCCGGCTTGAACTCGTGGATCCTGAAGCTTCTTAACTGCTGATCCTATGAAGTCAGAAGTTTTTGTGAGCAATGATCTATTGTTATATTCTTCATCAGCGATACGCCTAAGCTCTTCAGCTTCGGCAAGCTTAGCTTCTTCAGCAGCCTTCACCTCTTTTGCTTTGGCTATTTCTTGAGCTTTAACGTCTTGCTCTTCTCCCGATCCCGTTAAAGCATCATATCCAAACAGGCCTACGCCACCAATTACTGATGATCCTATGACCCCAGCTTTTTTCATACCTCTTCCAACTGAAGATAAACCTCTAAGAGCTAGATCATCTAAGAATGCTCTGCCTTCAGGGCGTTCGGGCGGCTCAGGCGGAAGAGTCATTTCTTCTTTTGGCTTTTCTTCTTTTGGCTTTTCAGCTTTTTTGGTTTTTGGGTTTTTGGGTTTTTGGGTTTTTTGGTTTTTGGCAGCCGACTTTATGGATCTTAAAACTTTGGGGACTTCGTCAACAAGAACATCGCCTTTCTTGACAGCATCTTCAAGCATTTTTTTCGCAACACCCTCTCCCCTGTAGATGTCTTTAGCAACATCAATAATTTCTTGTGCAAACTTAGAAACAAGAGCACCTTTCTTTAATGAAACGATACCGCCATCAGCATATTTCATACCCGATAAGGCTCGAATCCTATCGTGATCAATGTCTATGTCAGAGACAGAGCCTGATCGTTCAGGCATCTCTTCTGATCGTTCATCTAAAAGACTTGCAATTCCGCTTGATCGGCTTTCTTGTGGCAACTCTTCTGCAATAGCTTCATCTTCAAGAAGATCTTTACCGAATCTTGAAACTTGTCTTGTTGATTCAAGACCTTTCAGTGTTCCGCTTTTACCAACTTCTACAGCTTTGCTTACCTTATCGATAACCTTACTGCCTTTGTATCCCATCCTCGCAAGTTGAGCGACCATAGCGGCAGGTGCAGTGATACCCGCAGCAAGTAAACCAGCAGTAGCTGTTGCCAGTGCAACGTCTATTGGATCTTCAGGATCTACAATAAATAGATCGGTGATATCTCTTGCAGTAAGAGTAGGCCCTTGCTCGTTTTCACCTATTAAAGAACCTTTGTCTGTGGTAAAAAAGTCAGAAACATCATCGGCAGTAATGTCTTCTAAATATCCTTCATAACCACCTGTATCAGGCATGTAGCCAGCATAACCGCCATCCTCAAAACCACGAACAGGCGCAACACCAGCCATGATGCCGCTACCTTGTCTTGTCTGCGGCGTTTGAAACATAGGCCGTTGATATATGGTGTTTAACATTCCGCCTTGATTCATGTTCCTAGCCTCCGACAAAGCAATAGCCATAGCCTGCTTCGGGTTTGTTACTTTCTTTCCAGATCCGCCTGACTTGAGAGTACCTGCTTTGTACTCTCTCATCACCTTGCTTATTTTTTTATTGCGCTTATTCATTTATTAAAAAAAACTTCCAACCGTTCCTATGACTTGTCCTGCTTTAGTCCAGTCACTTGGTTGCTGTACGCCTTGAACGTTAGCGGCTCCAGTTTGATAACCACTTTGATACTGCGGCAAGTAACCTGACAATCCACCCAGCATCTGCTGACCACGCTGTAGTCTCATGTATGGCTCGTCTGCCATTTGAGTAGCGGCGGTATATTGAGCGCCATAAGCACGATCCTGTATGCCTCTACCAGTCTGTCCAAGCCCTGCCATGGTTCCGATCTGGCCTGTAAGCATGTTGTAGCCTTGCTGACCAAGTCCTGCAATACCGGCTGCACCAGCACGTTGAGCGGCTGTACCCGCTCCATAGGCTTGAAGTGCTGTACCGAATTGATCTTGAGTAAGTCCGCCCAATCCTCCTGCTGCGCCTTGCATTCTACGCATCTGATCTTGGTAGCTACCCATGCCCATCTGCTGAGCTTGGCCATACTGAGATCCCATGCCTTGGCCAATGTCTGCTCTTTGTCCAGCAGAACCAAGCCTTGCTTGAGCGCCGCTTAGTCCAAGCTGTCCTCTTTGACCAGCTAATGCGCCGATGTTCTGTCCGGCTTGCATGCCTAGCTGACCTTGTTGTCGAGCAGTGTCAAATGCTTGTTGACCCAACTGCGCTTTAAGTTGCTCAGTGCTTATACCCATTTGAGCA
>Ga0070747_1001541_pt1 | contig 11225 bp, 14 predicted proteins | sample VirMetDEL_Mar_31_FD_77321 | JGI IMG/M metagenome (GOLD analysis project Ga0070747, IMG submission 77321) | Aqueous microbial communities from the Delaware River and Bay under freshwater to marine salinity gradient to study organic matter... | ecosystem: Environmental > Aquatic > Marine > Coastal...
GAGTATATGATAGAAATAAACAAAAACGAAAATAATCACTAATTTTCTTGCACATCTCATTGAAAAATTGTATGTTTGCGAGAGCAAAACTAAAAACTATATATATGATAGATTTATTAATTAAATTAATTTGCTACGAGTTTGATATGACAGAGAAGATGCTTATGTCTAAGTCAAAATCTAACCTTGTGACCGAACCATTAAGTATGATGTCATATATACTCCACGCTGACAAAGATATGAAGGTAGCAGAAATCCACAAAGCGTATTTAAAAAGGGGTTTCAAAAAGAAGAGGGCAACAATATACAACCAAGTCAAAGTTGGTTTTAAACTCACGGAAAGTAGCTCCTATTTTTACAGTATTTATAAAGGAATAAAAGATGACTTAAATAAAGCTGATGAAAACGGAGTAGCCCCACAGCACGATACGGAACTACACACTATACTTGGGCGCATCTTACACAAGATTAGCAATGTAAAAAGTTTAAGACACTTAGATAACATAGAATCCACTATAGATGGATTTTTACAAGTTGAGTTTTTAAACGTGGGTAGTTTTGAAGAAGATAAAGTTAAATTCAAAAAAAATGAGAATGGCGAAGAGACGTTACAAGAAACAAACTAATGCTAAGAAGCATACATTTAATGGTGTAGAATTCCAATCGGGACTAGAGGTGTATATGTATAAGGGTCTAAAAAAAGCAAAGATACCATTTGCTTACGAAGGGCAAAAGTTTGTAGTTATAAAAGGTTTTACTTATGAAGGAGTTTCTTACGAGAGATTTTTAAATGGTAAAGGAGACTTTAAAGATAGGGGCAAAAAGAAATTTGCTGATATGGTTTACACACCCGACTTCACACCACCAGTAGACAAACCACTAACTTGGGTTATTGAAACTAAGGGTAGATCTATGCCAGACTTCTCTAGGACTTGGAAGCTGTTTAAAAAGCTTTTACAAGAAGGTGGTGGAGAAACAACTTTGTTTATGCCAAGAAAGCAAGCAGATTGTGATGAAGTTATTAAATTAATAAAACAGTTATAACATATGGAGAAATTTAAATTAGTAATGAGGAAAGCCTTAATTAAGAGTTACTATGAAGATATTATTGGTAAACCTAAAAGAAAACAAAACAGAGAATATTATGAACTACTTAAATCAAAACAAATTTTAACGTAATGGCAGTAAAAGAAACTTTAAGCAGCAGAAGAATCAGAGTTATAAACACTCAAACATCAGAACTACACGATGATGTTGCTAACCTAAACGAGACCCTTGTTGACAGAGACAAGGAAGAGTCAGTTATGCTGATAGACAGCATAAGAACTAGATTAAACATTTTAAAAGACCAAATTGTAAATGGAGACATCATTTAAAAAACTAACATTAGAAGATAAAAACTACATCTCTGAGGTTTATAGAGAAGCCAAGGACAACGACTTAGCTATGGCGGATATCCAAAAACAGCTGTCAAAAAAGTTCGGGGTCACTAAAAGGACAATAAGAAACTGGGCTAAATCCCTTAGCCTTAATTTAAATACAACTAGTATAACAAGTCCTTTTAAAGTCTTAGTGTATGACATTGAAACGAGTAGAGCCCCGGCTATGGTATTCCAAACCGGTAAGGCTTACATCAATCACACTCAACTTAGAGACGAGTTTAAGATTATCTCTATATCCTACAAATGGTTAGGGGAGGATAAAGTCCACGCTTTAGAGTGGGATAAGAACCACTCTGATGAGAAACTTATTAGGGATTTTCTGCCGGTATATAATCAAGCAGATATGGTTATTGGTTATAATAACGACAAGTACGACAATAAGTGGATTAATACGAGAGCCGCAAAGTATAGGCTAAGAGTTAATACAAACATAAAATCGTTTGACCTCTACAAGCAAATGAAAAGGCTTATGTATCTACCTAGCTATTCGATGGCTTATGTATCTAAATTTTTTAATGTAACTCAAAAGCAGCATCACGAAGGTATTAGAATGTGGGATATGATTCAGTTCGGGACTAAAGAAGAACAAAAAGAGTACTTAGCAAAGATGATATTATACAACGTTGGTGACATAATTACTACGGAGGAGATATACCTTGAGATGCGACAGTATATGGGTCACAAGACTCACTTAGGTGTTATTCTAGGTAAAGATAAGTACTCGTGCCCCCACTGTGGTGGAAATAACATCGAGGAATTTAATGGCAACTTCACCGTAACAACTGCCGGTACTGTACAAAGACATATGGTATGTAAAGATGACGGTGTTCAATTTAAAATGGCAAATACAACATTTTTAAAAAATAAAGAAGTATAATGGACAGAGATGTAAAGAAAGTATTAGGGTCAAGAATCCTTATCAAGAAGAAAGGTTTTCAGCAAAAGGTTGGCAACTTAGTTATCGAAGATGACGGACAATCATTGCCGGTAGCAGAGGTTGTACTAGTAGCGGAACAAGTTATAGACATTGAGGCGGGGGATTTAATCCACTACACAGAGTCACGAGAGACAGGTAAATGTTCTCATAACGGTGAAGAGCACTTTATTATTCCAGTATCTAACGCAGTAGCAATATTATAATGGAAGGGCAACATAAGAACAGACCATATGTAAAGCAATACGACGCGAAGGGAAATTTAATTAACCCAATCGAAGGAGCATACTATAACAAAGATGTCAATAAAGTTATGAGTCGCTCACAAAGAAGAAAGTTTGACAAAGTATTAAATAAACTATTAAAAAACAAGAAGTAAATGCACACACAAATTAAATTTAATTCAGAAGCAAGAGAATCTTTACTAAAAGGTTTAAACGAAGTAGCAAACGCAGTTAAGGTTTCTATGGGAGCAGAGGGTAGAACTATGATTATCCCAACCCCAAGCCGAGGTTACATCGCCACCAAAGATGGAGTGTCTATTGCAAGGTCAATTATGCCGGATGACGAGTTTGAAAAGATTGGAGCGTCCTTAGTAAAAGAAGCTTGTAGCAGAACTAATGGTCAAGCAGGTGACGGCACTACTACGGCCGCAGTTTTGATTCAGTCTATCTATAGCGAAGGTCTAGCCTTATTAGCTGATGGGGCTTCTCCAGTACGGTTAAAGAAAGGTATTGACCAAGCGGTAAAAGACGTAGTGTCTCAAATCAAGAAGACATCTATAAAGGTATCTAAGAAGAACCTAAAGAACGTATCAACCATTTCAGTTAATGGAGACAAAGCTCTGGGTAAACTAATTGCTGATGCCTTCAACAAGATCGGAGAACACGGTATTGTTACCACTCAAGTATCTGACACAATAGAGACTACTATTGAGGTTAAAGAGGGGTTACAGTTAGACAACGGTTTTATGGACTCTAAGTTCATTACAAACCCTGTTAAAGGAGAATGTATTATGGAAGAGCCTTACGTATTATTACACAAAGGTACTATCCAAAAAGGTGATTCAATTGTTAAGCTGTTTGATTCTTTATGGTCTCAAGGTCAGAAGAACAAATTAGTTATTATTACTGATGACATTGACCCGTTCGTATTGTCTACTATTAAGACTAACATTGAGAACGGTGCTATTACCAATTCTGTTTGTATAGTTAAGACTCCTCAGATACTTAAAATCCATAGGGATTTACTAGGAGACATTGCAACATTAACGGGAGCAAAGATTGTATCTCCAGAGACCGGAAACAAACTTAGCGCTACTGCATTAGGTAGACTTGACAAGTTCGTAGCCACTCAATCAGAGTCTTTCTTAATAGGTGATGTAGGTAATTTATCCTCTACTATTGCTGAACTTAACGAGAGAATCAAAGCTGAGACTAACGACATTGAGAGGTTAGACTTACAAGAGAGACTTTCTCGTATTAACGGAGGGGTTGCAACATTAATGGTTGGAGCTCAAACTGATAGTGAGTTAAGGGAGAAGCAAGATAGAATCGAAGATGGTATTAATGCTACACGAGCCGCTTTAGAAGAAGGTATCCTACCCGGTGGTGGTGTTGCATTAGCACAGATAGGCCTTAATTTGTTTAACCCTATTGGGTCAGATGATTTCACAAAAGGTTATAACTTAGTTATGCACTCTATCTCCGCACCCTATTTCCAAATACTTAGCAATGCAGGTATTGAGGATTCTGAGTTATATTCAGAGAGTGGGTTTGGTATTAACGTAACTACTAACACTAAGGTTGAGATGATTAAAGAGGGTATAATTGACCCCGCTAAAGTGACAAGGTGTGCCATTGAAAATGCAGGCTCTGTTGCAGGTACATTTTTAACAACCGAAGGAGTAGTAGCACTAAAACAAGGGTAATATGGGAAACATAAACAGAGAATGTGAGAAGCGCAAATGCTTAGACTGTTCTTGTGGAACCCAAATTAAAATCGGCAATAACGGGGAGGTAGTTACTATCTCCCTAGCCGAATATGAGGGTCTAATAGAGGACAGAAAACTACTAATTAATTTAACACTAAGAAAAGGTAATGATGAAAAATAAAAGTGTGGATACACACATCACAAATTTAAATCACTTGATTGATATAGACAACGTTGTTTACCCCAAGGTAAATGTTAGGTCTTCAAAACTAAGTGACGCAGAGGATAAAAAATGGTTTTTGTACAGCTTTTCATCTAAGGTTGAAGTGAGCGGGAGAAACGGAGAGACTTACTTCGTACCGGTCATTGACAGATTTAAAACAGATGTTGAAAACCTTAGTATGATGTATGACAGGTTTATAAGCAAGTGTAAAACAGTGAGAGACCACTACATCACAAAAGAGGGAAAAGATGTGTTATCACAAGACTACATAAAGATTAAGAATTTTAAATCTAAACACATCGGAGACGAGCAAGTGTAATTAAAAAGAAAAATATGAGGTTATTAAAGAAACATAACATTGAAGATGTATTATTCTTCGATATAGAAACCGCTCACGGTGACTATAAGTTTGGTGAAGAGTCACAGATGTTCGACGCTTGGGAATATGACCAAGCTAGGAACGTAGAGGGCGTAACTGAACTAATAGAACTCTATATGAAAACAGCGCCTTTGTACGGAGAGTATGGTAGGATTGCTTGTATCACAATAGGGGCTGTGAGAGACGGAAAGGTTATACTAAAGACCTTTAAAGATGCTGACGAAAAAGTGTTGTTAGAAGAGTTTATGGCTTCGGTTGATAAGTTCGCTAACAATAAGACAGTACTATGTGGTCACAATATCTTAGATTTTGATATACCCTTCGTTGCTAAGAGGTCGATTGTAAACAGAGTGGACTTACACTTACTGTTTGACACGGCTCACCTTAAACCTTGGGAGACATCAGTATTAGACACTGCTATACTGTGGAAAGGCACTGGTTGGAAGAAGCAATCATTCTTGTCTGTGTTATCATCACTAGGGTTGCCATCACCAAAAGATGACATATCCGGTAAAGATGTAGGACGAGTATATTGGACAGAAGGAGTAGATAGAATTGTAACTTACTGTGAGAAAGATGTCTTACAAACTGTTAATCTATTTAGAGCCTTGAGATACGAAGACCCTTTAGAAGTGGCTGAAACATTTGAGCCAAAAAAAGAAGGTATCATAGATTACTTATTCAATGGTGGAGCATACACAGATGAGGTCAGAGATTCTTTAAGGGATTTTTTAAACGCTTGTGATGCAAAAGAAAAGAAGATGGCTATAGAGATATTAAACTCTATACCAACTAAAGCAAAAGGTAAAGAAACATTTATAACTAAAAAAGACATAAAAGAATTATGCTAATAGCTAAATTAATACTAATTATTACATTCTTATTTCGTATATATAACAATGTAAAGAACGACGAAAGGCGCAAGGATAAAGACGAAAAACTTGGGGCAAGACTGGCCACAGCCACTATATTTGTGGTGACCGTACTTGTTTACTACTTTGCAGGAATCTTTAACTTTTCATCAGTATGTTAGTATTACCAAGAAAGGACAAAGACGGAAATAGCTACATTTCTTATAGCCAGCACAGTAAATGGAAGTATTCAAAGAAGGACTACTTTAAGTCTTATTTCTTTGGAGAAAGATTTACCGGTAATGCCTATACAGATTTCGGTAGCAAGATTGGAGAAGCATTAGAGAACAATGACTTCTCGGCTTTTGATAAGGTTGAAATAAAGACCTTAAAGAAAGTGACAAGGTTAGATGAATTCGAAAGAGAAATCAAATGGAACTTAGATGGGTTCTATGTGATGGGATACATTGATACCAATGACAAAGACTGCAAAATCTTAATCGATTACAAGACTGGCGACTTGAATAAGGTTGCCACTTATGAGGACGACAAGTATGACCAATTAGCTATATATGCAGGGGCTATTGGACAAGAGACCGGAACTTTGCCAGAGCAGGCTCACGTAGAGCTGATAGAACGCACTGGTAATGCTTTTAGGGGGGAAGAGCTTGCCTTAGGTAAAGAAGTTGTTTCTATACCGCAGGATATTACCCCAGAGAAGATAGAGAAGGTCAGGAAGGAAGTTGTTAAAGTAGCAACAGAGATAGCTGACCACTACAAAGTCTTCAAAAAAATGAATTCAATATTAATATAAAAACAATGGGGGCTAAATGCCCCCTTTATCTTATGAAAAATCTAAAATCCTTAAAGTCAACTTTACAAGTATTAATTGCAATGTATCCTCTTTGTTCAACTATATTTACAAACACCCCAGAGTTTAACACTATGGGATTTGCTTTTAGCCTAATAGGTACTATTTCTCTTGAGATTTCTTACCGATTAGTTTCTTATATTCTACAATAGTTTCTGCGTTTATAGCTTTATTAGTGAATAACTCTGTCCAAAGCTTTTTATTAGACTTACTAATCTCCTTCCCAGTATCTAAGAAGTCCCCTCCAAATATTTTAGCTAAGTATATAGCTCTTTCTTTAGGTGGAGCAAATTTAATCTCATACACTGTCTGAGGTACATTAGGGTTCTTAGCAACAGACTTTATTATGTTACCCATCCTTTTAACATCAAAAGGGCTCTCGTCCGCTAATTTAAGTAATTCATCACCTAAATCCTTTGACTTGACTTCACCTTTAATTAACTTCCTAGTTAAGTCTTTAAACTTAGCCTTATTCTTTATATCATAGATTTCTATCTTTGAAATTTCCTTATCAAAATCTTTGTCAAAGTTTATCCTTCTATTGTATTCACTAGTTGTTTTTAACAAACGACCCGTAAGAGATTTGAATACCCTAGCTTCATCATTACCCATAGCCTTCTTAGCTTCTTCATCCGCTAATATAGTATCTAACCCACCATACAATAACCCTATAAACGGAGATGTACTTGGTGTAGTTATAATACTCTCAACCGCTCCCTTCATTCTAGCAGGGGACAGGCTATAATCCAATCCAACAGTTTTATAAAATGCCTCAACAGAGTTACTTTCGTGCCCTTCTGTCGCAACCTTAACATCACCTCTCAAATAAGATAAATCTTGGTCTCTATAAAAATCGTAACCAGTTGTATAAGTCAACGACGCCTTAAGTAGTGGGTTACGAGATAGCATCCCTGTAACACTAAATTCCATAGGAGATATGTTACTCTCTACCGCCCACTTAACTCTTTTCATTGTGTCAGTAGGTGTAACATCACCAACACCCTTCTTAACTATATCTAGTTGTAACCCTTCCGCATAAGCAATAAAAGGTGTCAAGAAATGTGGCTTAGCTATTCTTACGTATCTAGCTTCACCATTTTCATCAAAGCCACCGGTAAACCAAATAGAGTAGTTTGTTCTATCATACTGGCTAACTCCTTTTATAGCTTTCAAATACCTCTCGCCTGCAGATAACCCTCTATAATCTTCTGGTAACTCATCGTCACCTAAGAACCCTAGCATCTTCATACCCATCGATAACGGCAAAGCAGATAATAGAGCTGCTGACTGAACCATACGCAAAGATGTTTGTACAAAACCGTTTGCCCCGTTACTACCTAATTGCTCTATAGCAACTCGTGTACCTTGAATCCCAGCGTTTAAGTAGGGTATCAAAGCATCCGCATCCTTAGCATAGATTCCCCCTTGACTAAAGTCAGTGGTATTCCTAGCTTCTGCAGTAGCGTTTACGTGTACATCTTGTAATTTGCTAGCTCCCTCTTCCCCAAACTTAGCTAAGAATTCAGATTCATTCTTAACTCCAGCCTCTTTAAACTGGTTTTTAATAGACTGATTGAATACAGCCATTCTGATTCCAATCTCACTCCACATTTGAAGTTTCTTAAAAGAAACAGCGTCACCTAACATAGATGTAAAATTCTTTGTTTGGTTACCAAATAATCCTAGTAACTTGCCGTCCTTAGTTGATAACTTTCTTCTAGTCCAACTTGTTCCCTTAAACTCTCCTTGTTTGTGTAAAAAGTCTAACATACCTCCGTGCTTAACGAAGTTTTTAAAATTATCATTTTTTATCTCTATATCACGTATACCTTTTATTGTTCCTCCAAAAAGTTTTACAAGATTCCAAGGTACAACAGATCCGTATACAGGAGAGAATGTTGCCACGAACATAAAATCCCTAGGTGCATTAGTTAAGAAGAACGCAGGGTTATTACCCGTTGCAATTGTTTTAACTAAGCCAGACAAAGAAGCAAGAACTACTTTCTCTTTTACATCACTATTTTTCCATATACCCTTTACGTTATCATTAAATGCATCGAAGAACGCCTCTTCCATTATAAGCATATGCCTAACACCATTTTTGTAATAGTATTGCGAGTGACTTCCTTTACCCGCTTTGTATTTGTATTTTGGCTTACCACTTTCAGTAAAACCAACTATTGGGTTATACTTAACAGCTCTTGACAATTCATTAAAATACTTAATAGTTGATTTTTCCTTTCTTGTTAAGTCTTTTGGGTCTTTATCCTTAAGTTCTTGAACAACCTCAGCTTGTTTGGCCATTTCTTCCGATAACTTGGAAACTGTATTGTTCATAGCAATAGCCTTAGCTCTAGCGTTCATAGAACGACTTAATAAGTAACGAGAGTCTGTTATAAGAGAACCTGATGACCCTTCTTCTAACTTACGTACTTGTTCAGACGCTAACGATGTAGTTTCTTCTGCTCCCATTTCTATAATAGACATTTCAGCCTCCGCTGTCTTTAAGAAATCTAAATAAACTTTAGGTTGGTAGTCTATCTTGAAAAGTTTATCAGCAAGTTCTTTAGAAATCAACCCACTCTCCTCCATAGCGTCCAAGAGCCCTTGAAAAGATTCGAAATAAGCATCGGCTCTTTTGTTCATATCATTGAACTTCTCTACTCCCATATCTTCTTTCATCTGGTCTAAAGCTAACTTAGACTCTGCTCCATTCAAGAAGCCGGTCTGTGTTACCGGTGGCATACCTCTTTCAGCCCTGTTTTTATCAATGGCTACAATTCTACGAACCATAATCATCTTATCTAACAGTTTTATATCCTCAGAGCTGAGTACCCCTAAAACAAACTCTTTACCCACTTTTACTTTAGTTCGGTATATCTTCTTATAAGCTTCATCATACATAAATTTAGCATAGCCCGAAGCTCCCTTAGAAGTAATCATATAATTTCTAATAAGTCCTAGCCCAGATTTATTTAGTATCATCTTAGGTATATACTGCCTATCAAAGAACCATAAAGCAAGCTTTCTCATAGACCTATTCCAAGATTTGATAGGGTGCTTTTTGTCCTTCATTTCTTGTTGAGCTTTGTCGAAGACCCCGTCAAGTTTAGCTTTTGCTTCTTCTTTAGTTATCGTTTTCTTTCTGCTTAACACATCAGTAGCAATCTCTCTTTCTTTCTTGGTGTCGTAGCTATTTATAATATCAGATTCGCTTACGCCTTGAGCTAACATATCGTCAATCTCATTCTGCATCCTCTCTCTCCTACCTTGTTCACTATCATCTCTTGCGGTAATATCTGCGGTGTTATTACCGTCTTTTAATATATCTTTATCAGACAGGTTACTTAACCCTTCATTAACCTTCATAATGTTAGATGAAACCTTAATAAGATTGTATAAAGCATTACCCTCTATAACAGTTTGGCCACTAAAGGTAGCTGAAAGTATTTCCCCAATAGCTTTTACAAATTTAGCAAACATTGTTTTGGGGATACCAGCTTTTACTTTGACATCTGAGCTCATATTATTTAAAAGGTCTTGGAACTTAGCGTTAGACATACCTTCTGCTACAAATTCATATAGGTTAGTAAACCCATACATATCCATACCTCTCCCGCTACGAGCATTGGCTGATTTCTTAGCCATATCCATTCTTCCACTATTCTCTAGTGCCTCTAAATACACTTGACCCAATTCGGCAACAGCTCTTTCCATTGGGTTTTTAGAATCCTTATTTAGGTTTACCATCTCCGCCACAGCGTCAATGTAATCTTGTCCAGATTTAAATTCAGAACCTAGTACTTTTGTTATTGCATTTACTGTAACTGCGTGAACTGATTCGTGAGCAATGGTGTGTTCAGCTTGTCTAGTATAAGGGTTTAACGCTATTTCTTGCGTGCTTCTTGCATATAATCCATCTGCCCCGTCTCTAGTTTCTGTCTTGGTATTCCACCTTAGGGAGATTTGACTAAAGTTCTTTTTATTCTTCGCCATTAAATTTATAAGCGAATAGAAAGGGCTATCTTTTGGGTATACCTCTGCTAACGCTCTCAAAGAAGCTTTTCTCTGAAATATTTTCGCTAATACTGCTGGCACCCTAGGTGCTTTAGCTTTTAATTCCTTTTCTTGTTTAGGTGTTAAATCGTTTTTAGCTAATCTGTCCCTTTTTTTCTTCGCTTCTCTTTTTTCCTCTCTAATTCTCTCTTTTTCTTTCTCTAAAGACGTTTTCTCTGGCTTATTCGCACCTTTGGTCGAACCTTTTCCATTTGCGCCATTCTCAGCCTTTGTACCACCCTGATTCCCAGCTATTTGTGAAGACAGTGATTCTATCTCTGAGGCTAATTTTTTCTCATTTTTCTCTAGTTCTATTAAGCTCTCCCTAGCATTTTTAAGTTCTGTGGGTGTACTACTCGAAGGATACCTAAGTATTAAATCGGCAGCAGCAATCTCTTTACTATTCTGTAATGCCTCTCTTACTTTCACCGACCTCTTCCTTATTAATTGAGCTCTATTTCCACCTTGAGCGGTGCCTGATTCTCCCGTAGCTCCATCGCTATCAGGTTGCACTCCTTTACCATCTGTATCCACGC
>Ga0070747_1001543_pt1 | contig 11213 bp, 16 predicted proteins | sample VirMetDEL_Mar_31_FD_77321 | JGI IMG/M metagenome (GOLD analysis project Ga0070747, IMG submission 77321) | Aqueous microbial communities from the Delaware River and Bay under freshwater to marine salinity gradient to study organic matter... | ecosystem: Environmental > Aquatic > Marine > Coastal...
AAAAAAAAAAATGTGTTTTTCCTATACCGTTTTAAAATATACTATACACCCTACACCTATACACCCTTTTCTTTAAGTTCAAAAATCAATATATTATATTATTTGTTATTTTATTATATTAAAATCTATATCTATTGTAAATGCCTTCGGTTGTTATTAAGAAATCTACAAGTTCAGGTAAAAAAATGATGGCTGTATTCACATTTGAAGATGGTAAAACAAAGACTATACATTTTGGAGCGGCAGGAATGAGCGATTATACCAAGAATAAAGACCCTGAAAGAAAGAAAGCATATTTAGCAAGACATAGCAAAAATGAAAATTGGTTAAAGTATGATACAGCAGGTGCTTTATCAAGATGGGTTTTATGGAACAAGACCAGTTTAAATGAGAGTATCGCATCATATAAAAAAAGATTTAATTTAAAATAAAATATTAATTAATTATATAAAAATGAATGCTCCTGGTTTATTTGATTTACCCACCGAAGTAAGAAGTATTATATATAGAAATGTTGTTGGAATGTCTAATCGTGAAACATTAAATAGAAATAATAATTTTAATAGAACAATAGATAGAGAAACAGAAAATTTAGAAGAATTACGAACGATTAACAATACAGCAATTTTAGCACCTAATTTGATGAATGATAAACAATTATTCGCAGAATATCAACAACGAGTAAAAAACATACAAACTGGAGAAGATAATATACAACAATTAATTATTAATCAAGAAAGAATGTTAGACAATCACGATAATAAAATGAGGACATATTCTATGATATTAAGAACCAGAGAAGAAAGAATGAATAATTAAAATATTAAAATATTAGTTTAATGTATAAAAATGAATGGACCAGGTTTATTTGACTTACCCACAGAAGAAACAAATAGAATAGAATTATTAGATTTACCACAAGAAATAAGAGATATTATTTTTAAACAAGCAAAAATAGACGATATGAAGATAAATATGCCTAAAGAAATGAAATATGATATTTTACAAAAAGAAACGGCATTAGATATGATTAAAAAAGAAAGACTTTACAAGGAAGCAAGACGAGTTTTTTATAATCATATGGCTTCACCAGACTATATGACTACTGATGTTCCACCCGAGGGAAGAAAACTTACGAGGATTATACGAAGAGAAGAGTGGAAAGATGCCGAAAAAAATTTTGATAAAGTAAGTAATGATAGAATGATATTTGAAAACATAGTATATCGTAATGTGGCGAGAAAAGCGAGACTTTTAAATGTAGAAAATATTAACCGGTTTTTTTCTTAAATAAAATATTAATTATATATAAATGAATATTGAACCTTTAGATAAAGAACTCAAAGATGATAAATTAGAGTATAAGGAAGACTTAACTAAATTACCTTATGAAACTCCACCAGATGTGGTTGATGTTGGTTCAGTTCTTGCCGAAAATAGAGATAGACTTATGCGACGATATGCGGTTCTCTCATCAGTAGCATATCAAGTATATAATCACGGAGAAAAGAAAGCAGAAAAGAAATTAAATGAGTTTCTACCAAATCACGAATTATTACCCGAATTAACAGATGGTTATAGTTCTACGATAATTAAAAAAAGACAAGACAAACCAGATGAGATTATTATAGCGTATCGTGGAACACAAAATTTAAAAGATGCTGTTGTTGATTTAACACAAATAGCAACTGGTAGTCCAATTGAAAAATTAGGTGGTGTTCCAATAGGGTATTTTAAAATAGCACAGGATAAATATGATAGTGTAAAACAAGCATATCCAAATGCTAATATATCCACAACAGGACATAGTTTAGGAGGCAGTTTAGGATATTATATTGGTAAAAAAAATGATGTTCCAAGTTATATATATAATGCTGGTTCATCACCATTAGATATAATAACAGATACAGGTTTAACACATACGGATAATAATAAATCAACGCACTATTATGTTCCAGCAGATATATTTGGAGCATCAAAAGCATTAATCGGTTCAAATCAAGATGAATTAGTTAAGGTTCAACCTCATAAATGGATAAGAGATATTGCTGGTTCAATCGCAGGTGCTTCTTTAGCATCTACTGCTGTATCAGGTGGTTTAGGTCTTGCTGTTGGTGGAGCATTAGGAGTAGCGACAACATTAGATTTACATTCTATTCATAATTTTCTACCCCCAGAAACATTTAAAGAAAATTTAGAAGAAGATGATATTTTGTATAGATGGATAAAACCTATAGACGACGCAATACGACAAGATACAAGAATATCAACAAGAGGACAGATGAGTAATTTATCATCACCTAAAATTATAAATAAAAAACAATTTGTAGAGAGAATAAATCGTCTGTGTAATCCTAATGACCCTTTATCTAAATGTTATAAAAAATTTTAAGGTGTAGGTGGGTTAGGTATTTTTATATTACCTTGTGCCTCTAAATTTGTTGATGATTTATTAGGTGCTATTTCAATCTCTTTTAGTTCATCTAAAGTTAAAGGTTGTCTCACACAATCTAATAAACCGAAACATATTTTTATTGTAGAGCATCTTGACTTTAAAAAACATTTTAATATTAAGGCTAAAGCAGTAATACCTGAACCTGATAGGGCTATAACCCCCGCTTCACTCATCTCCATTTGTAAATATATATATATTATAATATTTTATATATATAAATGAAAGTAAAAAAGATAGGAAAATTTAGCACTGAACTACCTAAAAAGTCCGCTTTTATGATAGATACAGAACCAGACTTTATAAAATTACACACATTATGTATTGCCTCTGGAAAAAGAGGTGGGGGCAAATCAGTCGCAATTGCGAATTTAGTAAAAAAGGCAAAAGACAAAGGATATTATGATAAAGTGTATTTAATCACTCCTACTTACAATTCCAATTCACAGATATGGGATATAGCAGGAATACAGGAAGAAGATGTATATGAACCAGATATGGGTGTATTAAAAACAATTATATCAAATGTAGAAGCGGAAAAAGCAGAATGGGAACAATTTTTATCACGAAAAAAGTTATTAAAACAATTCAAGAAAGATATGAAAACTACACCCTACGATAAGATTGGTAGTAATAGTATGCTTGATTATTTAGAAAATGGTTTTTTTAATCCAGATGGTATAAATGAAGAATGGAAATATAAAAATGAAGTTCCCCCAAGACTTGCCGTAATAATAGATGATAGTTTAGGAACAGATTTAATGGCGAGGAGAACAGCGGGTTTAACGAACCTTTGTATTAGACATAGGCACATAGCAGATGGTTTAGGAATATCTATTTTTATGTTGGTGCAGTCTTATTGTGCTATGGGTGGCGTGGCAAGAGCAATTAGGGAAAACTGCACTCACTTATTACTCTTTAGAATTAATGATGAAAAACAAATAGCGAAAGTTCGGGAAGAAAGTGATTTACCTTGTAGTGAAGAAGAATGGATTGCTATGTGTAAATACGCTCACGATATACCTTATAATTTTTTAATGCTTGATTTTGTCCCCAAGACTGAATGCCGTAGATATAGAAGCGGATTTGATAATTACATTATAACAGATAGTAATGCTTGTAAATGTAAAGGAGAAAAAAAACTAACAAACAAAGTTTTAGAAGAAATAAAAGTAGAAAATACTGATGAAAATAATAAAATATAATTAAATTATATAATGGCTTCAAGAACAGGAATTTTAAGTGATGCGATGATGGAAGAGAATTGTATGGATTATAAAATACTACCTTTAGGATTTGCGAATAGTGAATTTTCAGGTGGTTTATCTAATCCTTATTTACAAGGTATTAAAACAAGTAAATATCAAATGTCCGCATCTAAACCAGCATCAGCAGATGTAGAGGCAGTAAATAGAGCGAGATTAATGGTTGGTAATAGACCAGCAAATGCGAGATTAATGTTAGACCAATACCAAAAAGAAGCGAAAGAATGGGTTGCCCCTAAAGTAAGTGCTTCTGCTATGAGTAGAATGTATAGAGATGTTGCGAGAAATGTAGCGGGTGATATAATCACACAAGCGGTAAGTATCTTACCAAGAAGTAGTCCAGGGCAAACTTTAGGTGCTTCTATAACGAAACAAACTATAGGATTAAATAGCCAAGATTTAGCGGAATTACAACAACGCTATGTATCTCATTATGCTACAATACCAGTATCATCACAAAAAATAATAGGAGGAGCATTAGTAAAACAATTAGACAAAGATGGAATTATTTTAAAAGATTATGAAGTATCAGCACAAGTATTAAAAGGTCGGGCGACGAAAATTAGTCCAGCAAAACAACCAGATAGAATAGAACAAATTAAAAGAGCGATTAGTGCTTTTCATTTAAGAAACTCAAGCGTTAATTTAGATAATATTTTTGGATTATTACCAAAAGATTTAGGTTCTTCTTCTCGTGATACGCAACGAGATGTAGAAGCGGGTTCATCTACAGAAATGAGTATGGCTGAAACCCAGCAAGGTGTAGCACAACCAGCGACAACCTCTACTCAACCAGAAATAGAAAAAAAATAAGTATTTAGTAATAAATTTAAAATTATTATATATTTATATATTATAAATGAGTGAATTAGATTTAGTAGAAGTTAGTGAAGACGAAGTAAGTAATATTACTATTGATGACGAATTTAAGCGTGAAAAAAAGTATGTTAATCCTTGTAAGTTTGATGGTGCTACATTAAGACGCAGAGAAAATGAAATGAAAGAATTAGTTAAACTATACCCTGATGTATGTCGGTCGTGGTTAGAACTTGCTTGGAATTTCACAGAATTCACACCTAAAGAAGAACAGGATAGAATTATAGCATCTAAAGAGTTTGAGAAACCACCAACTAATAAAAGAAATGTAGGAGGAGTATTAAAAAGTGCTATGAATATTCAAACCAAAGATGAATATGAAGCAGAACTACTAAAAAAATTAGAAGAAGATAAAGATGTTTCAGGTAATTAAGTATAATAATTATTAAATAAAATATATTATTATTATATAAATATGGCGACAGAAGTTGTAAATTCGTATAACATTTTTCTTGATACAGAGAGAAATTTAAATGCTTCAAGTGATGGAGATAGTATTATGCTTTCGCTCAATCAAACACCGATTACTTGTGCTGAAAATCAATATATTAGAATGACCTTACAGAGTTTTAGTATGTATAAATCATTTACTAATGTTAATCCAAATAATAACATTTTTAGAATTACAAATGACGGGGCTATAACAGCACAAACAGACTTACCTTTATATTTACCACCACAGGATTACGCTTCGTTAAATAGTCTTGCTTTTCAATTCGCAAATACTTTAGCGACCCAATTAGCATTAGATACTGGTGTTGCTTTAGCGGCAGTTCCAATTCCAACAACAGGACCAGATGCTATATTACCTCCTCAATCAGGTGATACAAATAATATCATTAGATTTAGAATAGATTTTGCTGCCGCTCACGGATTAACACAACTATTAGTAAGAACTTTAGTAGAAGATGGAGATAGTTTTGAAGTTTTAGGAACAAATAGAATTCGTGCTGATGACGGCACACCAGCGTGGGATTTATTAAATAGTTTAATTGTTGATTTAGCACCAGCATCTGCCCCAGTCCCAGCGAACTCTATAATTATTCAGTGCCGTTATAACGCTCAAGAAAGTTCCCAACAAAATGTATATTTAAGAACTGATATTAATAATACAAATATACAGACAGAAAGTTTTAATGCTGAAAATACTGATGTTGTAGGTTCAGCACAATTATCTTCATCAAGAATTTTAGGAAGAATGATTATAGATAATCAATTTGTTAATTTCACTACAGGAACACAGATGGAGTATTTTGTATCATTAACAACAAAACAAATTACTCATATGCGATTATATATTACAGACAGCCACGGCAGACCAATTCCTCAAAATGTTCCATATAATAATAATATTCCAGTATTTCCTCCAGTTAATCAATTAACTTTAGGTAATCGTTCTTGGGAAGGAGTTATTAAAGTTGATATAGTCCAATATATGGGAGGTCAAAATAATGTCTTACAATCTGCTCCAGTAGTTCATTCAGTTCCAGCGAGATTTGGAACAGAACCATTAAATAAATTAAATTATGGTGAAGATGGTTTTAGAGATACAGATTTTAGTAGAATGAGAATGCGATAAACCTTTAGCAATTATTTAATTATATTAACATTAAATATAATTAAATTAAAATTGAAAAATTTAAAATATTGTGTTATATTATAAAAATGAGTTTCAATCCCAACCTTACTTATTTCGTTGATAGACTGCAGGGCGTATCCACAAATACATTCCGCCTGGAAACCCAGAACAAGACTACCGCGAAACAGAATGATATTATCTCATTTGACTTGCCGTCAAATGCAATCCTTAATCTTCGCTCATTAAAAGTCTGGTGTAATGCCTCCACTTCCCAAGATGCGGCGGGTTCTCTTGCGAACTCGGGTGCGAGACTTCCCCCTATTGATGACCTTGTAGAACGGGTTGAAGTATCGGTAGGCGGTGTTCTTCTTTCGCAGGGCACTAACTTCCAGAATGTGCTTAATGAAGCATTAAAAGCGGTTCAGGTTGAAAGTTGCGATAGTGTTGTAGGACACCCCGAATATGTCCGTAAAAAATCTTATGTAAATGGTTTAGGTAATGGTGCAACCCAAATCTCTACAACTGAAAATGAAGATTATCCCGCTGGACCTAATGTTCGCTTCTGTATCCAGAAATTTCACGGATTTTTAGCGACTGCCGACCCTAAACTGCTTGATACAAGTTTAATGCCGGATATTCGTGTTCGTCTTTATATGGCGAGTGATAATGTTCTTACCACTTCCCCAGGCACTGCTATTGGTAGTGCGGTGGCGGCACCCCCTTTTGAAGCGGGTTTTGCGGCAGCGGGTGGTGCTAAAGGAGGTAAATATATCCTTACCGACATTTATGCGACTATTGAGGCAATTGGTTTAGCCTCCCAATCATACGACCAGATGATTGCGGCACAGATGGGTCAGCAAGGATTTTTAGAAATTCCCTACAAATCTTACACTTCTTTTCAAGAAACTCACTCGGGTTCTTCCCGCTTCACAGTTGCCACCCAATCTTTAGACAGAGTATGGGTTTGCTGGCGCAACGAACAATTTAACACTCAATCAGCCCCCAATATTGTCGCTGGTTATAAAAAACAAGGTGGTTATATTATGGGAACTATTGCCGCTGGACCAGCGACAGTTGATTTAGGTCTTCCCCAGTATGATGTAGGAGGTGTTCTTGGAACTAACAGCGAAAAATACAAATCGGCGTATTTTAACTTCGTTGCCCCAGACCCTTTAATGAAGATGCAGCTCCAACTTAACGGTGCTTATATGCCCCAGTTCTCCGCTAATCTTGGGACTTTATACGGTATTACTCGCAACTCGCTTGAAGGTGCGAGAGATGCTAAAGAAATGTCTTTAGACCAATATGAAAAGAATTATTGTGTGCAGTGCTTTCGCCTAAATATGCCTGATAGTGAATATTCTCGCACCATAAGTGGTCTTGATACACGTGCAGTCAATCTTCAGGGTGTAGTCCGCACAGAAAACATCACAGCCGCCTCTCGCAACCAAGCGATTAACATCTTCACCGAGCAGACTGAATGCTTGCGCGTTGGAGCGGGCCGAGCGATAGAGGTCATAGCGTAATAAAATTGAAATAAAATAATATTAAAAAATAATAATTAATATTATTTAAAATGGTAAGAACAAGAACAGAAGAACAAAAAGAACAAAGAAAAATAGATTATAAAAATAGAAGTGAAGAACAAAAACAAAAAGACGCTGAAAATAAAAAAAGATATATGATAAAATATAGACAAACAGAAGCAAGTTATATGAGTGATAAAATAAGTAGTTGGAAACATCAGGGTTTAATATGTGATGATTATATTTCTCTCTACGATTATTATTTAAATTGTAAAAATTGTGAAGAATGTAATATAGAACTACAAATTGGTAATGTAAAGAATAAAAGATGTTTAGACCACGACCACACTACTGGACTATTTAGGAATATTTTATGTAATAGTTGTAATCTAAAAAGAGGATTTATTGATAGAAAATTAAATTAAAATAAAATATAATTATATAATATAAAATGAGTGTAGTGCCACAAATATTTAATGGAATGAAAGGTAATGTTGCTGTAGATACAATTGGTAATATTCCATCATCTACTAATTCTAATGATGGTTTATCAAAACCTACTTTAAGATTAAATTGGACTAAAACAACACGAGTAGAAAATGGAACTTGTTTAAGACAATCGGTTTTACTAACTAATCAGGGTGGTGCCCGTGGAGTTCAACCTTGTAAAGGTGCTGTATCAGTTGGTTTTGCTGGTGGTGCTTCAAGAGTTTTAAGAAAACCAAATATCCCATATCAAGGTGGTATGTATCCATCTCAAGGATACGCCCGTTCTCAACAGAAAGGTTTAGCATATTTAGTTGGAAAACCAATTAATCAACCATTAATGCCTTTAGCGGATAGTTTTAATGCTGGTCTTAACTCACGATTAGGACAACCAAAATCTTTAGAAATGAAATAATTATATATAAATTAAAATAATGTTTATATATATAAAATGACTGTCCCATATTCAAGTCCAATTACTCCTTTAATTGGGGAATTAAAAAATGTAAAAATTGACCCTACTACACTTGCTAATAATGATGTTATTAAATTTAATCAATTAGAAAATATCTGGGAAAATGGAGTAGGTGGTGGTGGCGGTGGTTCTCAAGATTTATGTAGTGTATTAACACAGGGAGATGATGCTTGTGATTTAAATATTACTAACCTTAACACATTACAATTTGACCCTTTAACAAGTATTTCTACAAGTGTCCCATTAGGAGGTGAAATGGTATTATCTACATCAGGTGTAGGAGCATTATCAATTTCTAATATATCAACAATAGATACACGGCATAGATATACAGTTAATGCCCCTATGTTTAAACCTTTAAATGTTCCACCTGATACAAATGTGGGTAATGGTGTTGATGGGTTATATAATCAATCATTAAGATTAGGGACAATTAACCAGCAACTTTTTCAACAAAATTTTAGTAATGTTTATAATTTTCCTCAATCACACGAAAGACAGGTTTGTAATTCGGTTTATTTAAATAGTCCTAATATAATTTTAGGACAAGGTAGAGCAAGTTCTATTATATCTCCAGGTTCTACACTAATCCCTAAATTCGGTGATGTTGCGGGAGGACAAGATGCTATGTTTTATGACCCTTGTAATATGCGATTTAAACCAACTGGTTTATTATTTAATGAAGCGGCAGTTCCTGAACCATTTAGAAGTAATGGAGATATTAGAGGGGGGCACTGGATTTCAAGATTTAATTTAGAAGGTATTTGGGATACTGCTAATGCTAATAATAGATTAGAATTGAGAGTAGTCCAATTTAGAGGTGGTATTTTACTTCGGTCATTTTTACTTTATATATCTAATAATGCGGCAGATGTAGGTGCTACAGGACAACATCGCATTTGGGGGTGGTCTAATGTTCCAAATGAAGACATACAGAATACAAACGATAGTTTTAGATTTGAACTCTTGAATAATGGAATACACGATTTTGTATTAGGACGCTTTACTGTAGAGTTTGAATACGAGGTGCCGCATTAAATTAAAATATTAATATATAATATAAAATGAACGAAATTCGCAACGCCGTTATTAACACACGCACTTTAGAAATTGCTTTTAGAATTGAAACTCTTAATAAAATTGAACGACCAAAAGACCCAGCGGAAGGTTTAGATTGGATACACGCTCAAACAGAACTAAAAATAATAACTGACGAAAATAATGAATTAAATGTTATATTAGAAAATAATGCTGGTTCGCAAGGTCTTCGTCTTGCTGATTTAGTAATAGCAAAATCTAAAAATTTAGTAGTAGAGAATTTAGCAAGAGTAAATGCTTCATCTTCATTAGATACATTAAGTTCTTGGTATAAAGCATTAGGATTAAAAGAACCTATTGGAGATATTCCTATTTTTATAAAACGATAAATTATAATATATTTTATATGATGATATATTATAATGAATGAGAATTATTATAAAGAATATTATAATACAAAAAAACATTTATATAAAATTAGGTATGAAGAACGAAAGATAGAGAGAAAAAAAGAAAAAGAATTATTTGAACCTTATGGTGGTAAGGAGAAATACTATAAAGATAAGATATTAGAATTTTGTTCTCTCAACAAACCGAAAAATAACGAGGAATAATATAGATTTTTATTTCTAAACATATATAAATGACTTCTATATGTTTAAAAGGTGATTGTTTAGAATTGATGAAAGATTTATCTAATAATTCAATTGATTTATTTATATGCGACTTACCTTATGGGTGTCTTGGTGGTAAAGAGAGAGATAGAACTGGTGAAGGAGATATAGGTAGAAAACCAGAAACCCAATTAGGAGGTTGTGCTTGGGATATAAAAATAGATTTAGTAGAATTTTGGATTGAAATAAAAAGATTATCAAGAACCGATAAAACGCCTGTTCTTATGTTCTGTAATACTAAATTCGGTGTTGATTTAATAAATAGTAATCCGTCTTGGTTTAGATATGATTTAGTATGGAATAAAAATAATGGTGTATCATTTTTATTAGCGAATAAGATGCCTATGAAATCGCACGAGATGATATATGTGTTTTGTAAAAAAGGTTGTAATTATAATAGAATAGACCAATTTGTAGAAGGTAAAGAAGCATATACTCATAACAGAGGAACTTGGAGTAAAACATATAATAATAAAAAAATGGAAACAAACACAGAACAAAAAGAAAATATGAGATGCCCTTTATCGGTAATAAATATAAATGCTAAAAAAGATAAAAAGCACCCAACAGCGAAACCGATAGATTTATATGATTGGTTAATAAAAAGATATTCAAATGAAGGAGATACAATTTTAGACCCAACAGCAGGGTCATTTAATTCAGGTCATTCAGCATTAGGGTTAAAGAGAAATTATATAGGTATGGAGATGAATGATGAATTTTATGATAATAATAAGATATAAAATGGTGTATAGTTGTGGAGGGTTGTGGAGGGTTAAAAAACGAACCCTCCACCAGAGAAATATAAAAACTACCACATATTCTCTATATAAAATATAATA
>Ga0070747_1001549_pt1 | contig 11158 bp, 22 predicted proteins | sample VirMetDEL_Mar_31_FD_77321 | JGI IMG/M metagenome (GOLD analysis project Ga0070747, IMG submission 77321) | Aqueous microbial communities from the Delaware River and Bay under freshwater to marine salinity gradient to study organic matter... | ecosystem: Environmental > Aquatic > Marine > Coastal...
GTACTTGGCGTTTAAATATACAGAGAATTACCCCACCCCCTTTTATTTTTTGCCCATCAATAAATCATCTTCAATAGCGTATATCTCTTCATGAGTCATGGGTATATTTATAGCTATACCCCCAATAAAAACCTTTACTATTGTATAGCTTCCATTTAACACCTCGCTAGTCAGTACAATAGCATCAACTCTTGATCCTTTTATAATAGTTCTTTCCTTCCTTATAAATCCGTGCTTGTCCAGTACGTGGATCATTCGTTTATATCTCTATTTAAATGCTCTGCTATTCGCTCCATTAAACCGGGATCACCACCCCAGCATATAAGGGTAGAATCACGATCAGTAATTTTATAGCAATACCCATCGCTATCCTGAACTACAGAATACGCTGAACCATTCCCGTTTAGCCTGTCTAGCTGCTCAATATCCTTATTACTTAACCCCTTCTCCCTTTCATTTACTACGACGGGCCTAGACTCTGTTAATGCATCAATACATGCGCATACAAAATGTGCTGCGTCAAACTCTGAACAGTTAGCGTGCATCTGCGCTGATGCTGCTAATATAGAAGTTAGCTCTTCTGTTGTAATACTCATAGACCCATAACCCCTATTAACATTATTACAGCACCTGCAGCCATAGCCATACCTGAAATAAATAACAATATCTTACCTGTAATATCGTAACCCTTATCGTCTGACTCAATCGCGCCTTTCATCTTAGCTATGACCCTATCGTGTTCCGCCCATTCATCAGTCATAATCTCGCCCTTATTACTCTCTTGTCATGCCATGCATGTTAAGTAGGTCTGATATTCTTTCAGCCTCTGACTTGTAACAGTCTCCACAAACGATATAGCTATCATCTTCACTTTCAATAAGAACAACGCTATAAGTATGTTTTTCACCTCTTAATGCAGTACCATCCTCACATTTCTCTACTATATAATCACCAACTGGCATATCAATAAACCCTCATGTCAAAACTTAAAAGCATCTCATTTATTCCAATAATGATTAGGATCAATCGGTGTGCCGTCTTTATCTCCACCTATGACCACCTTGTGTACCTCTTCCCGTTGCTTTGTTGCGTCGTGGTGTTTCTTACATAAACTTCTTAAATTTTCTGGGTCGTGGAACAGTATCTCGTCTCCCTTGTGCGCGATAATATGATCCACTACGTTCGCAAGCGTTAAAAAGCCTTGAGCCTCGCAATACTCGCATACTGCCTGACCCCTTAATTGATTGGCGCGCAATAACTTCCACGCCTTACGCTTATATAATAAATGCCAAGGCTGTTTTTTGTACTTACTCACCAATCACCAAGTTCACTTAAACGCCCCAAAATGGCCATCCAAAAACCGATTATCTTGTATAACCTCACCCCTAAATACATCACGAACATATAAAATCATATAGCTAGCTACCACAACACCGACGATAAACATAAATCTCTCCTTTTACTAAAATGTCCGCCTGTCGTCATTTGGATAGTCTTTTATATCTGTTGGGCCGTATCCCCTACTATGCAGATATGCGCAACCAGCTACAACAATGTCGAACTTGCGGAAGTCGTTTTTAAACCATTTGATGAGCGTGTGAGTACTCAAGCCAGACATATCACTAACATGCTTTAGGCTTGGTAATTCCTTTGATTTAATATACTTTGAAGGACTACTCAACATACACACACTATAGTCTATAAAATGTGTATATGTCAAGTGTCTATAGTTGAATGCCGAACCCTTTGATGTCGAATCCATCCAACCCGCCTAACGCGTCATTGACAATAAATTCTAGCCTATCAGTGCTTCCTTTCTTTAATCGCAAACCCCAAGGAAACCCAAACATTAACGTTAAATCAATAAACGGAAGATAGGTATCTGCGCCACTCCCTGAAACATCAGCCCTAAAAGCGCTGGAACCATCACCCAAAGGCGGCGAACTCAGCCCCAATCTAATAACGTCAAGATTCGTTTTCATTTCATCCTGAATTAAAACATCACCGATTAGATCATTTTTATATCTAAACTCTAGACCGTTAGTAAGTGCGGTTAATGCTCCAAACTTGTTTAAAACTGCAGCATTATCTGAAATTCTTACAGATATTGTTTTTATATAAATATCCCTTTCTGTTTGAGCTGCTATATAAAAAGCTTGGCCAGTCGTTGAACCGTCAACCCTTAAATCACTTGCCCCCGCGCTAGTACCATCATCGGTGAACCACTGCGAAAACGGATAACTGCTTATAGCTTCATCAGTTGGTGGGTGGGCATGTACAACCACTCCCAGCTCACCTTCTTCGTAAAGTTTTAGCTTTTTATCACCTGAGTTGTCAACTATCTGAACGTCGACCATCAGACATCAAGCCCGGTTAATGATATCCACATTTCAACCGCAACCGCTGCGCTCGACCTTATGGCGTAAGCTGAGCCCTGGGGTATAACTATATTTGAGGAGGATGATAGGTGCGCTAATTTATCGGCAGTATCACACCTAACCGGGAATAATGACGAATGCACAACCGTTAGCCCTGTTGTGTTTGTATCGCTTTTTATTGTTGCTGTTGGGGTTTTATTTGATCCTCCATTCCTCGGTGCCGGGGTGATATCTGCACCCGCTGCATAGCTAGGCGTGCCGCTAACTTGATCTATGTGGAGGGTTGTTGCCGCTCCTGCCAAGGCTCTAATATCTGTAATAGCAAGGGCGTCTGAGCCGGTGTTTTTTATATAAAAAATATAATCATCGGTGCCAACTGGGGTTTTACTCAGATATAAAGTCCAAGTTCTACCGTCGCGATTAACGTGTTTATCCTCGGGTTCAGTTACCGAAAAAGTTGATGCCTGACCCGCTTCATTTACTTTCAAACCGAAACGCCCGCCCGTTCCTGCATTTTCAATTTGAATACCGCTCATAGTTTACTCCTGGGTTAAGCCGGATAAACCGGCGATCTCTTCTAATAAAAATATAATACTATTTAGTTTATGTAAAACATTATTGTTATGCAGCTGTTGTTGGTTATCGTCAACCTCAACACTGGCAACGCTCGAAACAGCCCCGCCGCCCCCAGTTGAGGATATGACCGCGCCGTCTGCAGCCTGAACTTTTACCAATGCCAAACTACTGCCAATTGCTGCTCCGCTTCTACGCGAAAATCTAACCCAAACAGTTAAGCTATCAACGCCAACCGTCCATTGCTGATTTCTTTCGATATATGAGCCTACAAACGCCGCCTCTGGAGCTGAATCTTTTATTGTTATTTCTATAACTGCATTTGGCGTGCCCCTGGTTTCTATTGCGCCGCTCACATCACCAAGATTTTGAACGATAATTGATTTACCTGTTTCAATACCTGTTAAAGTATTCAAGTCAGTCCAAGTCCCTCCAATTTCTACCGCGTCCACAGTATCACTCATAAGTCACCGTCTATTGTAATTTTAAAACTACGCTTAATTACTCGTGAATCTGAAAATGTACAATTGTTAGTTATTGTAAATGTCCCGCTTGTTTCTGTTGTACTTAAATCAATAGAATTACAATCTGCATATGTTGTACTGCTTGCTGTAACACTAACATCTGTAGCCGCTGAAACTTCTGTGAAATTTGCCGGAATAGTCCACGTACTACTTGATATTGTAGCCCCGTTTAACTTTTCCGTCCAAGAAATATAGAATGTGTCAGTGTCGCCAGAATGCATATCTTCTGGTAGTTTTGGCGCTTCTTTCCCGTTGTGTGAAATTGCCATCATTCGGCCTCAGTAATTCTTATAATGTTATCTATTAATATGATTCTATCATCTAAATTAATACTGATTATTCTGTTTGCGTTGTCAACTTCGACTATTTGAACCCCTGGCATCTGAATAACCCTCTCTATATTTTCCGCCGAAATAATCCTACAATCTATTTTAGCCCTTATTATTCTCTCGCGCTCTAGCGTTAAAACTCTATTTTCATCGGTTGTATAAACACGGCTTACCCGAATACCGTAATAGCCCGAACTATGAAAACCTGAGCTATAAACCCCTGAGCTAAAATAAGCCATTATTCTGGCCTTTTGTTTTCTCTAACGTTTTTAGTTACCAGCGTTGCAGTTTCATAAATACAATCCTCTGAATGTTCGCGCACCTCTTCACAGTATTTACACTTACCATTACCTCTGCCAAACGGACTAACATCTATCAAATTATAGATTATTCTTTTTAGTGACTCTCTACATAGTTCAAGTCTTGCTATTTTCCTGACCATCTAAGTTAAATCCTTAGCTGTTATTATTCTACTTGAGCCAGCATACGTCGCCGTTATTCTGTCCTGCAACCCGTCTAGTGATTTAATGATCGCGTTACCAGCATCATCATCAACAATAGAACCCGCCGCTTCTGCAACAACTAGCCGCATCGATTCCTTCCATGTGACCACGCCCTCAACAACATCTGTTGCCGGGTCGAAATCAGCTAGCGCGGCAATATCTGTTTGTATTTGTGTAATCCCCGAATTGTCTGGTGCTGTTGTGTTCGCGCTATCCGTTCCCCTCATATCTGTGTTTGTTGTGACTGTTGCGCATAGTGTCACGTTTGCAACCGCATCAGTAGCTGGATTAAAATCATTTAGAGCGGCTACGCTTGTGATAATACTATCTGTATCAGTTTTTATTGCCGCAACATCAGTACTAACATCTGCGCCCGCTGGAGTTCCAAGTTTAACGTTTATAGCTGTGCTTGTGCTAGATGCGTTTGCAAGCTGCGTTTCTTGAGCTGCCGACAATGCACCGCTCGAACTATTAAAGTTAACAACCGTGTCTGGTAAAACAAAAATAGCCTCGCCTGTTAAATCAACCCAATCATATTGGGCGCCGCCCGTTGTAAAGACGTCAGCACCCGTAATAACCAGCGGTGAACCTGTTTTAGTGTTTTTAACTTGTAGTGTACTATCAACAGAATAATTAACTTGTGTGTTAGCTGTTATTAAATTATCAGAATCGGATATTCCCGCGCTAGTATTTAGATAGTCCTGATACCAAGCGTAGACCTCTTGCCAACTTGCCGTATCGTTCGCATCGCTGATATCGATATCGATTTTATTAGCGTTTATAGAGATACCTGTAACCGCCGACCCATCAACCAAATTATCAGTATATATTGTGTTGTCTTCTTGAACTATATTTACGTTGACATTCGCTGTACTTATTGAGCTAGTGCCCTCGATTGTTTTCGATGCATTTGTTGTACCGTTCACACATCGCACCCTATACCGAATCGATACAGTACCGCCAGCTGTATGCGCAGTCCCCAAAGTCGAAACCGCACCGGGGGTATTATCATATAGCTCTGTTGTATTCGTTGAATCGTAGACTTGTATTCTCGTCCCTGTTTCGAAATTAGTTGACGAGCCTGACGAATCAACGCTATTTATAGTGAACGTGGGAATAAATACAATTAATCGCTGCGTCCCGCCTATATCTGTAAATCTATACTCTGATTCTTCTGCACTCTGTACGTTGTCTACAAAAACGCCAGTATCAGTTATAAGCGTGTCACCATCCCAACTCAAAAGAGCCGCTGAAGTATCGCCCCTTTGCGTGCTCGCGCTTAGATCAATATCGCTCGATTGTCTTAATTGAAATTGGTGATATTCCCAAATTTGTTCTTTAGTGCCTGAGTTGCCGTCAATTATTCTGTTGTACGCATAATAAGTCCCGTCTACGTCGCGCTCTCCGCTGTACGCTGTCCAATCCGTAACGCCTACATCGTCAGCAACACCAGTGCCCGAACTTGTGCCGCCTGCTGGCGTTATATACCACCGCCCAACACTACTAACCACCGCATTAGCTGCATATGAATTTGAATTAATCCATGCAGCAAAGCCCGTTCCTGTTATTGTCGTGTAGCACGTCATAGACGTGTAAGGTGCGTCTGTGCCTATTGCCGCGTCTGTCGTGCTCCAGTGCGTATCTGTCACTGTAGACATCGGCACCAAATAAGACACCGGCAAAATGGTACTTAATTCCTGCGATACGGTTAGATCATAATATCCATATGTATAGCCCTCCTCCCTGGCATAAACTTTTAAGCTCGCGCGATCATCATCACCGCCAGAATCGTATATTTTAACTATTTCATTGAATACACCTGTAAACGTTAAATTTACGGGTACCGTATCAGTATCTAAAAGCGTATAAGGTTGCGTTCCAGCCAAGCCAAAAGTACCGGATTGAACCAGACAGCACCATTCATCCGTAACCGTTGCCGCTGCACCATAACCGCTTCGATATCTTAGACCGCTGTCACGTATTAATGTTAGCGTTGTTGCGTCTAGATTTGCCCAGCCGCCCCACAACTCTAAACAGGATGCTAGCTCGCCGACTGCTTGCCCTAAAGGAAATCTGTATCTATTGTGTGTTGCGCCAGATTTCCACAAGCTCTCACTCGCTGAAAATAGCGCCTGACCTAAAACGCCATCATTTGACAGATTGCCCGCCACCGCTAGCGCAATAGTTGAACCTGCTAGGCTTACAGTGAATTCTGTGCCGTCGTTTAAATCGCTATATATTGTTATTTTAGCCATTTATAATTGACTCGCTGGGTCTTCATCTAAATTAACAGTTATCGTTTGATTTGCATTCCCCAGAACAATACCCGCTAACCAGTACGGTTTGTAACCAGCCTTAAACACTTGCAAATCAATCGTTGTATCGCTTGAATACGTGTACGTATGCCCCTGTGAAGTTGTGCCGGTTTCAACGTGATATTCTTCCGTTTGCGTCCCAGTTAACAGCATTGTTATTTCTGCGCCAGTTATATTAACTGCAACTGTAGCTGTAATGTCATTCGATATTGTAACGGACGTTGCACTACCACTAATCGCGCTAGAGCTCGCGTTAGATCCGTTTTGCATGTTTGCAGTAAGAGCGCTTGAATTTGTAGAGTCATAGTGAATATCTGTTGTGTTTCCAGACCACGAAATGTTATCGAAATTCAACGTTACATCACCCGTCCCAGTGAACTCAACTCTAACTGCTGTCGTGTTATTCGTAAAAGTGCAATTTGCGACATTATCAATAAGCGTCTGAAGTGCTGCTTGTGTCGCTCCAGTGTAAGTAATCACATTCGTGTCATAGCATGTATCGAAACTACAACCACCGCTGAAACTGTTCGAATTATGGACTATCTCAGAACAACCAACAAAACTAGGGCCCGTTAAATTTCCCGTGTACGCCGTCACCGTAACGTCAGCGTTTAGGATTTTAAAACCGGACATAGTTACAGTTACGGCGGTATTAATATCTAATTTGTGTTTATTTCCAAAATTAAAACTAGCATTTGGATATGTGACTATAGACCCAGCAACCGGATCTATTGTGTGCGCATTGAGCCGACCAGCCGCTATTTTAAAGTTCCTCTTTTTAACATCTGAATCATACTCAGAAGGCCACTCAACAGACTGATTTGAAAAGTCAGCAACAACCGCCGTTGATCCATAGCTAGTTTCCTGACATGTGAAAAACTGGTTTTCCGCCAATCCGCCTTGCTTTAATACTGTGTTGAGCATGTTATTCGACGAATACGCATAGTAAGTTTCGAACGATCCCGGTCTGCCACTCGTACCGCCTTGCATCTCAAACGAACCCAACTTAAACAGCGGGCTAAAATACGTGTAGACATAATAAGCTTTCGGCTGTGAACAAACGATAATACCGGCGACACTAGCGGGGTTAAAAGTCCCGCCTGCCTGCATTCGGAAAGTTGTGTCGTCTAAATCTATAAGTGAGGGGAACACACTATTGAGTGACGGCCTCGAATCAGATGTGCCTAGTTGATAAAAATCAAAATTGGTAGATTTATCAGAAAACCCGATACAACAACCCACCTCCTCATCAATCGCATTTCGTGGGTCTGAAGCTTTGTTGCTTATGCATAATAGCGCGCCACTTAGATCAATATTCACACTACTGCCAGCGGTGGCTGTCACAGGGTAGCCGGTTAATAGGCAGTAATCCGCATACGTACTCGTTACAAACGAGCGAATAGAACGCCAACCACGCTCTATGGGGCCAACATCATGAGACGGTGCTGAAAAATTATACAAATTGCTATTCGAATAAGTGCCATTTGTCATCGAGCTAATATTTTCATTCGAGACGTTTAGCGGGTCATAATTTGCGCCAAAAGTCTTGGGCCCATCCCATCGACTTAACGTTATTATTATTTCGTATAGACTGACAGACTGATCTAAATACGCGTCACTTTCACCGCTCGTTGCATTCCTAAATGCTATCGAAAATCGAGTACCGTGATACGTAGAAGCATTTGCCGCTGCATGTATCCAGGTTTCAGCTCCAATTGCCCCAGCTGTTTCTTGATACGTGTAACCGCTTACTGCGAATACAACCCCGCTGCCAATTTCCGCCGAACCAATCATTGCAAGCCCGGTGTCACAGAATATCGGGTATGATCTGGCAGAAGCTACGCGCCAAATTAGACAATCATTATTTGTAGTTGTTAGCGTTGGGAGTGGTATATCGTAAGAAACGGCTGTGCTGGATGTTGTAGGAGTAACGTCCAACGGTGTCGTGTTGTCGCAATCCCTCACATTAATGACGTGATAAACCGCGTATTCGGCTGCAGTATAAGTAACTGTAACACTTACATCTGGTGTAGCGCCTTGGACTTGCGTATATAGCCAGCTTGGATTTGACGCGCCGCTTTCGTCTATTTTTTGAACCCATGCGCCACTCGAATCACCAACCACGCTCGATAGGGTCATAGTCGAATAGCCCATTATTGCTATGGCCGCGACATCATATTGAACCGAGGGCGGAAGCTTCAGCACTTCAGAGCTGGTGTTATTGTTCGTATATATCTCTGAGCCCGTAATATATGCCATTTTTGCGCGCCTAATTCATATCTTTCTATTATACGCCAGCGCTTAAAGTTTGGCTAATCTGTTGGGTAGCAGTGTATTTCCCCTCGACCCTTTTTAGCTTTAATATTCGTTTCTGTCCTAAGATCCGCGCGTATCCTTGGGTCGAATTGCTCACAATAAAAATCAATAAATTTAGCGCCATCGTCAGTGATACGATTCTTTACGCTCGATATTTGAGCGCATCCTACAAATAACAGTGTAAAGCCGACCAACAATACAATTAAATATTTCATTATTTCCCGCCAAATTTAACAAATGCTGTAAATAGACCGCCGCCGATTATCATGACCGCAGTCCCCAGAATGCCCCATTTAATTTTTGAATTCGTTTCTTGGATTGATAGACGTTTATCAAGATCATTGATGCCAGTATTGATTGTGTTATATTGTTCGTAGTAGTGTACTTTATCCGCTTTTGATTCAAGGATTGCAGAATCAACACACTTAACCATTCCTTCGATTTGACCAAGAATTCTTATTAATGCGTCGGATGTTACTTGCTGCGCCTCTTCAACTTTCGTCATCCTCTCAGAAGTCATTTCCGACGCTTGAGCGTGCCTTTCTTCCATTTTCAGCATCACGCCCATCATCTTTTCGACCATTAGCATCGAGTTTTCACCTGAAGCAATTAGCGTAGCGCAAGCATTATCAACATCACCGGAAACCGTCTCCCTGTACCCCTTCATACCTGCAGCCGTTTTTATAAACGTATCAGTTGCAAGTTTTAGGTCACTACTAATTAATTCGGCCTGTTTCTCTGTTATCATTTATTAACCGCAAAGTGTGATAGTTTTCTCTTATTCTAGCACACTTTATGACCTACCAATCAACCGTGAAATTGATAGCGAATTATTTTTAATAAGCTCAACCTCTTCACAGCTCCACCTCTTGACGCTATGCTGCCTTTTATCACATAAGTCGATTATACGCTGCCCTTTATTCTGCCCGAATCTCTCTATAAGCCCCTTTAGATAACCCCTAGTGTTTTTGTTTCCCGATATATTCCCACTTAATGACATATTGCAATATTTATTACATTGTAGAAACGTGTTTAAACGGCTATATCTAAGTACTCCAGATGACCCAACAGTCTTAAAGTGCCCACAACACCAATCCATGTTTTTCTTTCCGCATGATATACATTCAGGCTCTAATCCATGCTCTCTGAACCATTTTAGCTCTTGAAGCACTCTTGATTTATTAAATGCCACTTTACACGTCTTATGCTGCCAAGTTATATCACGACTATAAAAATCTTTCTTTTCCTTGATTCGCTCTTTATTCTCGTTCTTAACCCTCAACCGCTCTGCTTTTTCTAGCTGTTTCACCCCCTCATTTTTGAAGCACTCGAACCCGCAAAAGTAACTCATTTTACCCGTTGGCTTTAGCGTTGCCCCTGACCGCCTGCAATATTTGCACTTAGCCATTATTTACCCTCTAATAGCTTTCTATACGCCAGCAATCTAGCGATTAAACCCAATTTAAACGCAGAATGAAATTCTTTCTGCTCGTCTTGATAGTATTTAATGTAAAAATCTAGCTTTTCCAGCTCTTCGCCTTTAGTCACACCCCACCCCCAAACATCAAGCAATAAGTAGCAACCACGCCCGATATAATCAGAGCAACAGCTAGAAAGTCTTTTACGTAATCGCTAATTTTCACTGGAAGGACTCCTTAAAAAGTCTTATAAACCTCACCGAATTAAAAGCGGCAAAAAAAGCGTTAACCCCCACAAGAGCACCCCAAAGCAATAAGCTATCACCAAAATAAATATTTATTCCGCATAATGCGGTAGCTCCCCACCCTACAATGGCAGCGATACCGGTTATAAAAGCCCAAATCTCTAAAACATCTTTTTCTAATTGCGCACTCATACCATTGACCTCCTAATTCTAATAACTTCTCGATCTATCTCACTGCTAGCTTGAACAGGTAAATTGCTGTTATTGCCATAAAACAAAAAACCACACCCTAAGTCTCCAATTTCACCCACTACTTCATTCTGATAAAAACAGCTAACAAATTCTGAGTTTTGTGGGTAAGCGAATCGTACGATACTCTTTAATTTTCCATCCTTCATTTTCCAGTTCACTCCAGGTTTTATTAAAATGCTTTGTTAATACCAACTTTAACCCCTCTTCAGAGTCAACTAGTTCGCCATGCGTCGTGTCTTTATCGTTAGTTGCTACGTATTGATATTTAGACACCTAATAAATCCCCAAAATTAACACGACGCTCA
>Ga0070747_1001550_pt1 | contig 11155 bp, 9 predicted proteins | sample VirMetDEL_Mar_31_FD_77321 | JGI IMG/M metagenome (GOLD analysis project Ga0070747, IMG submission 77321) | Aqueous microbial communities from the Delaware River and Bay under freshwater to marine salinity gradient to study organic matter... | ecosystem: Environmental > Aquatic > Marine > Coastal ...
AATACTTGAAGCCCAATTAGTAAAATGTAAAAAATTGGATGATATTGTTACAGATCTATATATAGATAACCTAGCGGTTATTTATGATAAGTAATAAGAATAAAAAAGACTTAACTTCCCTATTTGGAGCTTCACCCCCTAGAGAATTAAAGCTTAGTTATAGTAGAATATCAGATTTCTATAAAAATGGACCACAGGCCTTAATAAGGCGTTCCTTCGTAGACGGAGAAGGTGTAAGAATAGGTTCTTTAACAGATGATTTGTTATATTCAAAATTAGTTGATAGCACTCACTTTAAATCATTATATTATATATATGATGGAGGAAAACCAACTGCAACATTAGGTAAACTTGCAAACATTATAACTGAAACAAATGAAAAAATACCTACTAATAGTGAAATATTAGAAATAGTAAAGAAAAATTCGTTTTGGTCAAATATAGTAAAAGAGGATACACTCATTACAAAATTTGACAATAAACAATTTTGGGCTTACCTTACAGCTTATTATGATGCTGCAGGTAAAGTAATAGTCGGAACTGATGATTATGCTAAAGCAGAAGATTTAGTAAATGTGTTGCTCACCCACGAGCACTCAAGAGATTTATTTGTAGAATCAGATGAAACAACAACACTATACCAATATCCAATTAAATTTGAGTATAATGGTTTTATATTAAGAGGCATCTTAGATTTTTTAAGAATTAATCACAAAAACAAAACAGTACGACCAATTGATTTAAAAACAGGAAAAGATGATCCTGAATTTTTTTCTTCTTCTTTTGTAAAGTTTAGATATGATTTACAAGAAGCAGTTTATACACTTGCTTTTGATCATATTTGTAAAGAACTTTCATTAGAAGGATACACCCTATTACCATTTAAATTCTTATATATATCAAGATATGAGAAAACACCACTAAACTGGGAAGTACCAGAGAAATGGCACATCGCAGCCAAACAAGGATATTACTTGAATGGGCGCTGGATCAAAGGACTTTTTGAGTTAATTGATGATATAAAATGGCATTGGGACAACAAAATCTTTGACAAAAGTAGACTTATACATGAGAGTAAAGGCACGCTAATGTTAAATGATGATTTTATAACGATTAAAACGTAATTTTGCATGATAAGTAACAAATCTAAAACATATTTGTTACCTCTATTATCCGAACTAGTTGATTTTGATAAGAAGTATTTTAAATTTATAAAAAATACCTATACATATGTAAGTAATCATGAAAATTGTTTTGCAATACTACATGATTTCTCATTTAAAAATCCAGATTTTACTCATTATGAGCATAAACTTGTAAAAAATGAACTTTTTGTGGAACTAATTGATATAGGAGACGATGTCTTGTATATTTTTAAGTTCCCTGAAGTTTATATGCACGAGTATGACCGCTTTAAAGAGGGTAAATTTTCAAATTTTGGCAGTGATGCTAAAGAATTGATATTAGAATTTTATAATGATATATATAAAGGTAATGTAAATGCAACTACTTTCTTATTAAAAGTTAATCAAATATTATTTAAAGATAAAAAATTAAAACGACAAATAGAAGAAGAGTTACATGTTTCTTTAGAAGAAGATGCTGAATTATCAGGTCTTCCAGATGAAATTTTAGAAACATTTTCTCTAGAACAAGAACCAAAAAAGTAAAATAATAATTTTGGAAAGAGGAATGAAATTGTTTAAAAAAACAAGAATGAAGAATGAGTAAATTAATAGAATATTTTAAAGGTGATGACTTAGCTGCATCAGTGTGGCAAGGAAAATACCAGTATAAAGAGGAGGAAACTCCTGATGATATGCACAAGAGGCTTGCAAAGAGCTTCGCTTCCGTTGAAAAAGAGTATGTTAAAGCAGAAGCTTCCTTATTTTATGAGGGAGAGGGTAAAAAGAAGAGCACTTTAAGCTCTTATGGTCAATCCCGTTCTGATCTAACAGAAGATAAATTATTTAACTATTTCAAAAATTTTAAGTATATTATCCCGCAAGGGTCAGTAATGGCTCAATTAGGAATAGATAGTATCGGAAGTCTATCTAATTGCTTTGTGGTTGGTCAACCAGTTGATTCCTATGGAGGAATTTTTCAAAAAGACCAAGAACTAGCACAATTAATGAAACGTAGAGGAGGTGTAGGTATAGATATATCTACATTAAGACCTGCAGGTACAGCTACATCCAATGCTGCCAAATCTAGTACAGGAGCCATGTCATTTATGAATAGGTTTAGTAATACAACTAGAGAAGTAGCACAAAATGGACGTAGAGGTGCATTAATGATATCTACTGATATCAACCATCCAGATGTTTTAGACTTTATTAAGGCTAAAAGAGATTTAACACAGATAACAGGAGCCAATATTTCAATTAAGTTAAATGATGACTTTATGAATGCTGTTGTTAATGATAAACGTTATATTTTAAGATTTCCTTGTGATTTATCTGAAAAAGATGTCAAAAATAAGATGTTAGATGAAGAATTAGCTAATGACGAGATAGAAGCACTGGGAGTAGATAGATTTGAAGATAATATATTATATTCATTTCAAGATATTCATATAAAAGTAGTTAAAGCTAAAGAATATTGGGATGAAATAATTAAATCAGCACATAGTGTAGCAGAACCAGGACTTATGTTTTGGAATGCTATGGTAGATTATAGTCCAGATGGTATCTATGAGCAATTCAGACAAATTACAACTAATCCTTGTAGTGAGATTGGAATGCAACCATATGATGCTTGTAGATTGATAGCTGTCAATTTATTTAGTTTTGTTAAAAATCCATTTACAAAAGCTGCTTATTTTGATTTTGATGAATTTCATAAGATTAATTATGAAGCTATGAGAATTTCTGATGATTTAATTGACTTAGAAGTTCAACATATAGACAGAATCATAAAGAAAATCTTTGATGACCCAGAATCTTGGGAAGTTAAAAATTTAGAATACAGACTTTGGCATAAAGTAAGAGATACTGCTTTATCATCTAGAAGGACAGGACTTGGTTTTACCGCATTAGGAGACGCTCTAGCAGCTTTAGGAGTTAAGTATGACTCTAAGAAAGGCTTAATTATTATAGAGGATATAATGAGATCTAAATTAAGTTCAGAATTAGACTGTACAATAGATTTAGCAATCTTAAGAGGTACATTTGAAGGGTGGAATCCTAAAACAGAGATGCAAGATAAAATGGATAGTCATGGTAAGCCCGTTTACGGACATAATCCTTTCTATCAATTTATTATTGATGAATTTCCTGAACAAGCTGAAAAAATGTTTAAACATGGTAGAAGAAATGTATCTTGGAGCACTGTTGCTCCTACTGGTACAGTTAGTCTATTAGCTCAAACTACTTCGGGTATAGAGCCTTTATATCAGGGGTTTTATATGAGAAGAAAAAAAGTAAATCCAAATGATGAAGATGTAAGAGTTGATTTTACAGATGATAATGGAGATACTTGGCAAGAATTTGCGGTAATACATCCTAAATTTAAAGAATGGATGATAGCTAATGATGCTTTAACAGGATATTCAGATGCTTTAGCAAGTAATGATGTAGATAATGATTATTTAAAAGATTGTTTTAGTGCCTCTCCTTGGTATGAAAGTACTGCTAATGATATAGATTGGGTTAAGCGTGTAGAAATACAAGCAACTATTCAAAAATATATCACACACAGTATATCTAGTACTATTAATCTTCCTGAAGATGTTTCTGAAGAATCAGTTTCTGAGATTTATTTAGAGAGTTGGAAAAAAGGAGTCAAAGGTATTACTGTCTATAGAGATGGTAGTAGAACTGGAGTCTTAGTTGCTAATCCCTCTAAAGAAATTAAGTTTGATTATAAAGATGCACCAAAACGACCTAAAGAATTACCTGGGGAAGCCCATGTAACGACCGTTAAAGGTGCTAAATTTAGCGTTATTATTGGATTACTAGATAGTAAGCCTTATGAAGTATTTATAGAGTCTAAGGACGCTCTAAATGGCTCTGGGGTTATTAAAAAGAAGTCTAGAAGTGTTTATTTATTTGAACAAGAAGATTCATCTGTAGATATTAGTTCAGAAATGACTGATGAAGAAGCAGCAATCACTAGATTGGTGTCCACTTCATTAAGACATGGAGCTGATATTAAGTTTATAGTAGAGCAATTAAATAAGTCTGACGGAGATTTGTTTAGTTTTACTAAAGGCTTATCAAGAGTTCTTAAGAAATATATTCCAGATGGAGCTAAAGCAACTGTTACTTGTAGTGATTGTGGTAGTTCTAATGTAATATTTGAAGAAGGATGTCATAAGTGCTTAGACTGTGGGTCATCCAAATGTGGATAGAGAAAATATGATTTGGTTTACAAGTGATACCCATTTTGGACATAGAAATATAGTAGGACCAGAAGTAAGTAGATGGAAAACTGGATTTAGAGATTTTGATTCCATAGAAAGAATGGACACCACTATTCATAATAATATTAATAAATATGTAATGCCTGATGATACATTATATCATTTAGGTGATTTTGCATTTAGAGATGTTTATAGAAATAGAAGTAAAATTAATTGTAAAAATGTACATTTAATCCTTGGTAATCATGATAAACTAAGAGAAGAATACTTACCTTTATTTAGTTCTATTAGTCCTTATAAAGAGGTAATTATTGATAAAGTTAAATTTGTTTTATTCCATTATGCTATGCGTGTATGGAATAGACATCATAGAGGGGCTATACATTTATATGGTCATTCTCACAATTCTATTAATAATAATCATGGTAAAAGTATGGATGTTGGAGTTGATGCTATATACGCTTTATTAAAAGAATATAGACCAATTAATTCTGATGAAGTATTTAAAATCATGAGTAAAAGAGAAACTCAGAAAGTAGACCATCATTAATAATAATTATAATGAAAGATGAAGAAGAGAAAGCATTAAGGTATAATGAAGGAAAACTAAAATGGGGGCTGGTTCACTGGCCCTCACTTAGTCCTTTAGTATCTGTGCTTATGTTTGGTGCTGAAAAGTATGCACCTGAGAATTGGAAGAAAGGATTAGATAGAAGAGAAATATTAGAATCAACACAACGGCATTTAATAGCATTATTTGAAGGAGAAGAAAATGACCCAGAAAGTAAACTATCTCATGCAGGACATGTTATGTGTAATATGATGTTTTATATATTTTTTACAAACAAATTAAAAGATGCTGAATAAACAAAAAGATAAAGTACAACAAGAAGCTTTATCTGCTTGGAAATCAGCAAATAAAATAGGTACCTGTGAGATAATTACAGGACTTGGGAAAACCTTTATAGGTTTACATGCATTATATACTATGCCTCAAGATGATAATATTATACATGTATTTTTAGCAGAAGTAAAAGACAGGCGTCTAGACCTTATGCGAGATATAGATAAGTATAATAAAATCTTTGACAGGAATGTACTAGCTGATTACAATTTAGAATTTAATTGTTATCAAACAGCTTACAAATGGCAATCTAAGTCATTTGGTTTAGTTATAGCGGATGAAATTCATGATGCTTTATCCCCTGCTTACTCATTATTTTTCAAAAATAACAAATATACTTCCATTATTGGATTGTCAGCTACAGTTAATACAGGTGTTTCCTATCATAACTCTAATGGCGGCAGTTACACTAAAGGAGACCTATTAAAAAAAATAGCTCCTATTTGTTATACTTATGGCTTAGACAAAGGAATACTAGAAGGTACCTCCAGGAAACTTGATGTCTATATAATCAATCATAAGTTAGATAGTATAAATAAAACAGTAGCCGCAGGGAATAAAACTAAAAGGTTTTATCAAACTGAGAAACAAGCCTATGATTATTGGGATAAAGAACATAAAAGAGCATGGTTTATAGAAGACCAAGAGAAAAGAGATTTAAAAATAAGAATAACTTCCCACAAACGAAGCACTATCTTATATAATCTTGATTCAAAGGTTAATGAAACCATAAAACTAATTACAAAATTAGATACTAGAACTATTTTATTTGGAAATAGTCTAGATGCTTTATTGAAAGTTACCCCAAATGTAGTATCATCTAGAAACTCAGATGATGTAAACGATATGATAAGATATAAGTTTGAGAAAGAAGAGATTTCTCTTATAGGAAGTTTTAAAAAACTTAAACAAGGTGCAAATTTACCTAATATAGATAATTGCATTATAATGTCTTATTATAGTACGGATAAGGATTTTATCCAAAGAGTTGGAAGACTACGACAAAACAACAAAATTGGTAATATATTTATATTTCTAACCCATGAAACTCAAGAAGTAGTATGGTTTAGTAAGATGTTTGATAATATCACTAATCTTAGTATGATATATTGTGACAATGTTGATGATTGTTTAGTAAAATTAAGTAAAATCAAGTAAGTTTTGGGGACATTAAGTTGTCCCCACTATTTATTTAATAAAATAAAAAAATGGAACCAATATTAGAAATATGGAATTTACTAACAGACAAAGGCAAGCATGTTGTTGTAGGATTAGTAGGAGGGTTAATTACAATGAATATTAATCTTTATGCAGGATTGATTTTTATGGTATTATTACTAGCAGGGAAAGAAATTATCTGGGATGGGATATTAGATAAAGGAACACCCGAATGGGCAGATTTTTTCTATGGACTTATTCCAGTATTACTAATCTATTTAATTAAATTAATATGTTAATAGTAGGAGATGTACCTTATAAAAAAGATATAGACAGTAAATTTGAGGTGCAATCTGTAGATATTATAGTTGAACCAGAGAATATAGATAAAGTACTTAAAGAACTAGATATAAAGAATGAACGTGGTATATATTTAGGAGAAGAAGTTACAATGTATGTGCAAAATAAGGTAAAGTATCTTATTATGTCAGCAAAAACTAATGCGTATTTAAAAATACTAATACGTCAAAATTATGCAACTCAATCATTACGAGTAGCTACACCAGCAATAAACTATGCGTTCTTATGGTATACTAGTAGAATGAGTTATCATGACCCAACAACTTGGTTAAAAGTTGTAAAACAAACAAAGGATTTAAAACCTCACTTTTATAATACATTTAAAACAAGAAAGAAACAGTTTAAATTATTATCATGTGGAGAAAGAATAGCATTGCGTTATTTTTCAAAATTATCACATTTTTCTTCCCCTTATGAAAAAATAGGGTTTGTTAAATACGATAAATATGGATTATTAGCTGCAATAGGATCAACTTTTCATTCACCTTATAAAAAGATAACTATTCCTGGAGAAACAGAGTTCTTTCATGAAAAAGCATGGAATACTTTAACTATTCATGAGAAAAAAGTAGCTGCTTTAGAAATGATATATTTACATGAAATTTCTGAAATATTTATATCAGAGTTGTTTATAAATAAAAAGTACCCAGACATGGTAAAATGGAAGTATCATTTTTTAGAATCAATTATGGATATAGTTACTTCTAAAAGAAATGATATGGACTTTATTAAATTATTTATGTTAGAAAACATAGAAGAATTAATGCTTTCTTTTAGACCAGCATTATTAACAAATTTTATACACGCAGAAAAGGATGGAATACTCATACCTTTAAAATCTTGGATATATGAAAACAAATAAACTATCAAAAGGAGATAAAAAAATATTAAAAACAATAAAAATAACAGTAGGGTCTGATAGTAGTGTAACCGCTACTTTTAAAACAGATAGGTATGATGCATATTGGCGTAAATTAAAAACAGCAACTCGTAATATAACTTTATCTATAGATGCCTCTCCAACTAGTAATTGTCAAATGGCTAGTATTAGAGGATTTAATAATCAAATAGATAGTTTTGAATTCTTATCAAAAAAACGTAAAAAACAATTAACAGAGTTGTCTATAAGAAATAACTACACAATTGATACTGGAGTACTAGAAGAAAAAAATTGTAAAATAAAAAGATTAGCAATATTAAAATTATTTCATGCAGTTAAAACTCGTATTACTGCTAAAAAACTATTTTTTATAGATATTCCTATATGTTATATTGATGCGTATTATGTTATGCATCCTTATATATTTAAAAAAAGAAATGCTTCAAGAGAAGTAAGATATACTAGTACTAATGGTAATAGACTTATGTATAGTTTAGTGGAGTTAGATCCTGCTAAAGTTGATATGTATGGATAGTATTAGGTACTAAAGAGAAAAGCGATATAGATTAATAACCTGTATCGCTTTTTTTTAGACTTTCTTTTTATTGGGCGTTATCTTACTCCAAATGTAGCATTTTGATATTCAAATAAATCTTGATATTTTCTTTGAAATTCTTTAACTACTGGAATTTGTTTATAAGTTTTGATTAATAATTTATTTCTACCTTTATTAGCTCCTGTTTTATATTCTTCATCCCAATTCCATGGAGTTAATACTCCTCCTACTAACTGAAATCCTGTCTCTAGTAATCTTGCAGAAGGGATAGGACTCCTCATCATTTTGAAGAACTCAGATATATTTCTGTAAGAAGATAATTCAGTTTCTGCCCTTCTAAGTTGATACGCAAGAAAAAATAAATAATCTTTGTCATCTCCTGCAGCGGCTGCAACTAACATACTAGCTAATGGTAAAATTACAGAAGTCATAAATATTTCTACTACACTTCTTTTGATGTTATGCTTTTCATAATCACTTAACTTTTTCCAATTATTTAGACCTAATAAACTCTTTTGCTTATCTTTTAAAGAAGTACTAATATATCTTACTAATGTAGTATATGTACCTTCCTCATACTCTTGTAGAGCATAGCTAAATCGTTTTTGATCATCTCTTAAATCATCTTTAGCTGTTATAGAAGTTTCAATAGCTCTTAATCTGGCTTGTCCCATAGGAACAAAATACTTACGATATAACATAAGTAGCTTACCCCACCAATGTCTCATAATCTCTGCTTGATCAATTTCAGTATAGTTACCTATAGAATCATAAATTTTCTTTCTTATTAATAAATCTACTTTAGTTTTACCACCTTCATTCCATCTTACTGCTTTACTATGGGTTGTATATACTACTTTTTTATCTACTTCTACTAAGCCAGATTCTTCATTCATTCTGGTCATATCTAATAAAGAAGCTGCTTTTTCTTTACTATCAACAATATTACCATCTTTATCTATAAACTTATTTTGTTCATTCTTAACTTTTATATTATTTAAGATTGACATACTAAGTACAGATTGAATCCAATGCTCTCCAGAGTTTTGAAAAACTTGTAAAGTATTAAGGTCTAATCCTGACTTTAACATTGTAGATTGTAAGAAGTTAGAATTACTTAAATTATAAGAACCTCTTACATGGTACAATTCTAGTACTTGGTTAACATAGCCTTCATTAATTGGATTTATATTATCCTGCAATGTACTAGCCATGTGTTCTCCATATACTTTATTAGCCTTTGCTATATCAGATGCTGTAAAAAAGTAACCTTTATATACAGTTTCTAAGAACATCTGAGCATTTGCATTTACTACGTTGGCAGTGCCTGATGCTAAGTTTAAAGAAAGAGTTAAGAAAGCAGAAGAACTATTTATAAACTTAACTGCTTTATTCATATCTACACTTCCCCATTTTACATTATTAGCTTGTCCAATATCATAAAAGCGAGATTCTAACATATTTTTCATCATATTAACAGCATCACTATCAGGATTTTTTTCAGCCTTAGCTTTACCATCTTTTGCACGTGTAACTATTCTACTACCTTCTTTTTCATAGTATTCACTATCTTCAGCAATATCAATTAAAAAGTTTAATTCTGTTTCTACGTTTCTTCTGATTTTAAAACGATTAGTACTTTTAAATTCCAATCTATACATAGTCATCAAATCTAATGACTGATCTTTATTGTCAAATTTTATTTCACTGCCATATTCTCTATAAGGAATACGTAGCTTACGTACTTCTTTATTATTAAGGTTAATATTCTTAGTAACAAATTCTACATCATCAGCTCTAGTTTTAGTTAAATCATCAATCTTATCTTTAAATATACCTTTTATATCTCCTTCATATATTCTTTCAAGAGATGATTTAGTTATTTTAGGTAATTCATAAAATTGAGTTTTAAATAAATATTTCTTTAATGAGTTTTTACCAAATGTAATCTTATGACTGGTATCTGTCACCCCTCTAAATAATTCTAATACCTTTTTTTCAGTAGGGGTTAAATTAGATAAATCAGTTTCATATATTTTTTTAGGGCCTATTAACTTACCTTTTTCAAATATAAAGTATTTATTTTCAACTACCTTAATAGCAGCTTTCTTTTGCTTTATAAGATTCTTTATCTTAAGTTTAACAGCTGCTAAGTCAGAATGATTCTCTCCTTTTTTATTAATAATATCTTGTCTTTTTAATCTTTCTTCTTTAAGTTGACTATCATACTTATTTCTAATAGCAGTTATTTCTCTGTATGCATCTACTATTTTAGTAGAATGATCTCCTTTTAAATAATATCTACCTTCAGCATCTGTTTCTAAGATGTTTTCATATAGTTTTTTAATATCAGTAGTTCCTTTCTCTGCTACTAATTTATTAAACCATTCTTTAAATTCTAAATCTTTTTCTCTTTCTATTTGAGTTCTTTCATTATCTAAGTCCATAAGCATCTGATTCATTAATTGAATCAAAGGAGCACTTACATTTACAGCAGAAGAAAATAAGGTATCTCCACCATATATATCAAATAAAGGATTGCTTAATAACTTTTTAACATGGGCTTCTAGAGCAGCTTGTACTTTGTCTTTATCTCTATTTAATAATTTATCTGTAACATATTGTTCTATATTCTTTTTAGGAATATTTAACTGCCTAGCCTCTTCCGCTAAAGCTTGTCTAAATTTATATTCAACATCTGGAAAAAAGTGTAAATTACTAGATAGGTATTCTTCCATTCCTAGTCGTTTAAGTACTTTCATTTTAGAGGCAAGTTTATCAAATTTACCAACTGCTCCTTGTAAAGTACTATCCAAATCTAATAATTCAGATTTAGTAAATATAGACTGGTCTTCATCATACCCAATTTCATTTAATACATCTTGTACATCTCTAATAAGAGAAAATGTCATTAAATAATTATTATAGTTTTTA
>Ga0070747_1001554_pt1 | contig 11146 bp, 11 predicted proteins | sample VirMetDEL_Mar_31_FD_77321 | JGI IMG/M metagenome (GOLD analysis project Ga0070747, IMG submission 77321) | Aqueous microbial communities from the Delaware River and Bay under freshwater to marine salinity gradient to study organic matter... | ecosystem: Environmental > Aquatic > Marine > Coastal...
AATTATAATTCCATCATTTTAAAGGTCTCTACCTTAGAGATGGCGCGCCCTTGAGCGAAGCGAATCGATCACCACAATCTCAGGCAATATGTATTTTTCTTATGTCTTATAAGATGTAAGTCTATCTCCCAAAGGCCATGCATTTTTAAACCTCCTGTCATTCCTCCTAATAACTTTAATTTCTTTATATACCTGGTAAAAAGTTAATAAAATAAGGGAGATTATAAACTCTTAAGAATAAATAAATATATATAATAAATAAAATGACTCATAAATGTGAATTATGCGAATATACAAGTAATAGAATATCTAATATAATTCGACATGAGATATCTAAGCATGAATATTATAGAGAAGAGCAGAAAACCTGCTATTCTTGTAACCTAACCTTTAGATTAAGTAGAGAATACAAAATACATTGTAATAAATACCATCTATCTCCTGAGCAAATTAATTTATTAAAATTAAAAGCAGCTGGGTATAGGAAGAAGTATAATGATTCCCTTAAGACCAAAGCACCCTGTCTGCGTAGTAGCTAGGTGTTCCTACTTTATTTCTTGTTTTCGCAAACCTAGCTTTGTAAGCCCGTTGTCTGTCTTTATCCCCAGTTACACTAAAATCTTTATAATTGACATCGCCTATACTGGCCACCTTTTTACCATCTTTAAATACATCTAATTTTTTGCCTGCTCTAGTAGACCTTTTAACCGTAACTCCTATTTTTTTAGCATTTGCCTGGGCTTTCTTCAATGAGAATGTTGGCATTTATATAATAACTCTTTATATTATAATGTATGATATACTATCTAATTTACTATGGTATTTTAGGCTATCTGACGGAGCTACAACTCAAGAAATTCAAGGTAATCAATATGTTAGTATAACAAAATATACAGAACTCAAACACCCAGTTAAATGTAATGGGAGCTATGTTGATACTTTTAAAAGCAAAAATTACCACTATTATTTCGATCAATCCATTACTAAATTTAGTCAAAAGTCAAAATAAATTTTCCATTATCTCTACGTAATGTTTTCAATTTACTTTTTTTTAACTGGTGATTTTTACTATGATAACTATATGAAGAATAAGGCATTACCTGTCCACAGTCCTCACAAGTTACATCTCTTTTAGCATGAGCTAATAGCTTTGTTCTATTTTTAAAATAATAGATTTGTTGATATAATTTATTATATTCTTCCTGGGTAATTAAACAGTTTTTTTTATACTTCATTTATTATTATATAAATATATATTATAATGCACAATACAGAACTACCCTATCACCAGCATATGGAAGAGGAAGCGAGAAAGCGTGGAGTAAGCTACAGTAGAATTATTGCCGAAAGACATGGACTTGTTTCAAAAGGCAAGAAGAGTAAAACCATGAAAGGTAAAATGGATTATACGACTAAGAAGGGTATGATTAGAGATGTAGGTGGGAAGCGCCAAAAGGGACGTAAAGCCTACTCTAAGAAATAAATTAATAGAAATATATATTTTATTAATTAATTTGTTTATCTGGGAATTACTCCTAATAAAGGATTGCCTACTCCAGCAGTTTGTATTTTATTTTCTTGTTTATCGCTTTTAAAGCTATTGATAACAGAACGGATTTCTTCAACGGTAGTATCTTTACTTCGCTTATAAAGGACCACTTCTACTGGTGCTTCAATACCACGCACAAGTTCATTATCGCTGTTTCTCAACTGGACTGTTAGTGATTGCTCGAATTGAGTTTCTGGTACATTAACATCTACAGGCCTACTGGTTTGACTCTGATGGAAAAATGTGCGACTACCTAAACCACTTGTCGTTGTAATAAGTTGTTCGGGCTGAAGATAGGCTACTGCTTTATTAATATCAGCTGTGCCGCCATTAAAGCCTTTAATGTTACCATTCAATAAATTTACACTAAGCCCTTCTTCTATACCATTAAATGAAATTTTATTTACACTTTCAAAACTTGTTTGAGTGGCTAAAGCGGGAGTCTTAATATTTTGACCCATTCCACTTAAGCCTGTATTGCTATAAGTGTTTGCTCGTAAACTCTCTATCGCAACAGCATTCTCCGAAAAAATTTCAGGTTGTGGTATTACAGTACCAGCAGCACTTTTGTTATAGAAAGTAATATTTTCTCTATTTTGGTCTACAGGAGCAGTCCTGGGCACCACTGAATCGCGAGCATCAATACTATTACTTGCGACTGTGCTACGTGTGTCATTTATTCTCCCATCTGTATCTAATGTGAAAGTTTGGGAAATAGCAGTTTGTGGATAAGCATCTTGAAAAGATAATCTAGGATTTGATTGAGTTTCACCAGTGTGAGGTTTCCTATATGGCCCACTCATATCAATTGTATAGGCTGCTCCAATAAGTTGTGCTTCAGAGGTATGAGTACCCCCAAGAGATATTCCAGAATAACCTCCTCCACCAACTTGAATTAGTGGGGTTAGTGGGAAGTCACTTTCCATCAACCTACAACCCGTATCGTTATCTGTAGTGTCTGGTTTTATAACCACCGAGAATGGGGCAGTATAGGCAGGCAGTTCTACTGGAAACGGATTTGGAGTTATTACACCTGAGCCAGCTTGTGATGCTATCGTACAGGTGATTTCATTATTTTTATTTAACTCTATTTCCAAATATAATGACTCGGCAGGGACTAATGTAATACCAACATCGCCTGCTCCTGTATCATTTAGACGACCTGAAAAAGTAACATCAGATTCTAACCAACCCTCATCACCAAAAACAGGTAATTGAGAAGCTATAGTTTTTGGGTCAAGCGGGTCTACTCTTGTAAATGGTTTAGGACACCTAATGTTTACTATAGGAACACGAACACCAGTAGTTGAGTCTACGCTTACTTCACCTGCACCTGGGTCACCATTATTAATACTTATGGAATATTCACAGGCTTCATCTTTTGTATTTCCTACAGTTGAATCTACAAAACTTTTATAACCAGCGAATTTGTTATCATTTTGACTTACATAATCCGTTGTAACTCTAGCTCTTCTATTCAAGCCAACCTTGCAGGCAGGCCAACCTAAATGTTGAGTGCCTTTAATTCCCATGTTCACTGTAGTGGGATTAAACATGACAGGCGGGGGTCTAGTTATAGCATTAAAAATAAAAGAAGTTCTAACTGGTCTAGTATAGTCATCATTATCCGTCTGAACACCAGCAATACACTCCTCCCTATAAGCACATTTAAAATGACCTACATCTAAGTCATAATACCAATAATTTCTAGCTTTAGAATTTGAAGGGTCGCGGAAAGCATTATGATTATCAGGGTTGTTAGCATCAGGAGGTGCTGCTGCGCCACCAGCTGGGTTAAAGCCCATTGCCCACATACCATCGTGATAGGTTGCTAGTGGTCCGTATGTAGGGTCAGTTAAACCTGGCATATAAGTCAGCCATAAAGTAGTAAAGGTTTCAGGTGCTCCATCTACACCAGTTGGGTCAAACTCTTGTCCAGCAGCTACAGTTAAACTTAAATCCCAACCATTAGTGGCTGCGGCTGGGGCCGCGACAACCATATCTCTCGTTATAACTGAGTCATTTCCATCTTCATCGTATCTTTGTAATTCTACAGTTAATGTTTGCCCTACTAAATTTGCTAGGCCTTCTGTTGAACCAGTGAAGTCATTTAGGTTATATCCCATTAATGGTTTTACCTCACAACGAATTTTACCCCCATTGTTATATATACCACCCATATCCTGCACAAATTTAGATGTGTTACCCTTTAAATCAACAGATAGCTGGGATTCAACTAGTAAACTACTTGAAATTCTAGAAGTTTCAAAAGAAAAACCACCGTTGTTTCCTAATTGATTTTCCTCACTATCATACCAAATTTCTGGGCTATCAATATCTTCTCCTATTAGTCCATAATCTTCAGCTGCCTGTCCAGTGTCGTCAGTAGCTAGATTCCACATAGTTTCTGCTAATGCGTTAGCTTCAGCGCTAGTAGAAGACCATCTTTTCTGTGCAAATACCTGCGCATCTAACTGCTTTGGCGTACCAGCATCAATTATAGTTTGGGCACGGCCAATTACGGGTAGAAAGCCACCTGTAGGTAACGGGTCTACAAAATTTAACTGGTTATTTACAGCATACCCATCAGCAATTAGTCTTTTAAACGCTGGTGTACCAGTTGTGCTCGTGTATATAGCATTAGCAATACTACCGTTTGTTTTAAGGCCAGGTGATTCAGATTGATTGGCCGTGATAACAAATTTACCGATAGCAGCCGTTGTGACCCACTCACACGTCCAACCAGGAATATTAGTAAAATTATAGGGGTTTAGTAGTGTGTTTTCCTGATAACTTGGTAATAAAGTGCATGCGTTAAAAGCATCGGCTATAGCAATTGCTAAATGTGACGGAGAATCATAAGAGCCATAGGGGATTAAAGCTGCATGATAGGTCGCAAACGGCGCATCGCCTACAGACCAAACAATTCTATTATTATTTTCATCTATAACAATAGCTCCTACATTAAATTTAAGAGATACCAATTCAATTGTATCACCACTCTTAATTTCTATAGGAACTTTAAAGTCGTTTCTTAAATTCGCAGGTTCTCTTTCAGTTAGTTGTCGTTGGCCCTCACTAGGCTGATTTGTACTTATGGAGATGTAACTCATTTATATACTAATAAGATATATATTTTTATATTAATTATATATAAATGGATATTCCTATTAATACTAAAGAAAAACCTCTTAAGTTAAAATCCTATTATGATAGAATAGATCATAAGATTAAATCCTTAGAAAAGCCTGTTATTACTGAAAAAATGGTTTTTGTAAATAAAAAAAAGCCAGTTAAAAAAAAGAAATGATATTACATATGGCTGAAAATTTAGCAAAATTTAACAACGCAATGTCGCAATTTCAATCTGGTCAAGATGGTATAAACAATTATTTACAAAAGCAAGGTAGTGAACTCGCTGGTAGAGCCTCAAGTGCTATTTCTGCTAGTATAGGTATATCTCAAGAGGATAAAGAGGCTATGGACGAGGCAGTAGGTATGCTTGCAGGAGCTGCTCCCATTGCTTTGGCGGTAGGTAAGAAGCTGGCCACTAGAGCAGGGGCTCGGCTTGGTTTAACTAAAGGTGCTGGTTCTGTTGCAAAACAAATATCAACTAAATTAGCTGGGAAAGGTGCTGAAACTGCTAAGGCTGTAGAGTCGGCTAAGGGGGAATCCTCTGAAGGGGTTGGTGAGGAATCAGCTAATGCTGGTCAACCAGAAGTAGGCTCTGAAATGACTAATATGGAAGGGAGTCAAAGTGTCAAGGCTACCGAATTCCCAGAAGAGGTATTAGACGATAAGCCATTTGGCTCCGCGCCTAGCGAAGGACCTGGCACTTCCACATCTGCTGGCGAGGGAGCACAGGGGTCTAATCCTGGCGAAGAAGCTGCCGAAGGTGGGGAAGATGCCGCCGAAGGTGGAGAAGTTGCGGGTGAGGGTGGGGAAGTAGCAGCAGGTGCGGGAGAAGCAGCAGCAGGTGCGGGAGAAGCAGCAGCTGTAGGTGTGGGCGAAACAGCAGCAGCTACAGGACTAGAAACCGCTGCTGCTTTTGTTCCTGTCGTAGGAGAAGTACTCGTGGCCGCAGCGGCTGTTACTGGAATTGTTGAGGGCATCAAGGATTTATTTGGTGGGGGTAGTCACGCTAGCGCTGTTAAAGCTGCTTTTACTGGTGATATTGCTTCATCGGGTGCTACGACTGCTTTTACTACGGGCTCTTATGCAGTCGCATCAGCAGATGGGGTAACGACACAAACTGGAGGCTCAAGTGCTTTTTAAAGAAAATATGATTTTTAAAGAAAAATTTAAATATCTTATTTTTTTATGTTTAACTATTATATAAATGTTTAACGCCACGAATCAAAACCAACAATTTGTGCCGAATAGAACGGTAACTGTAATGCCCGAAGCTATGGTTGACTACGGTCCTGAGGTAAATAACCAAGTAAAAATACACATTCCTTCTTATATAGGATTCCTTGACCCTAAAGCCACTAAACTAAATATGAGAATTTCCATGACTGGACGTGGTTCGCTACACCCCGATGGTGCAGCTGGTATGTGGTCTATATGTCGTGATTTACGTGTTTCCTCGGGTGATGGCCGCGCCCAGTTAGAAGATATACAAGACCTTAATGTTTTGACCGCTAATACCTGGTCTTTTGATGAAAATGATTCTCTTAATGCGAAACGCGAATTATTGGAAGGCTCATCTAAAAACGGCGATTTAGATGCCCAACTATATTGGACTAAAAAGGCTGACCCTTTTGCTGGCCCTGTTGCTACTCAAACTGAACCAATTCAAGTCCAATGTAGTGGTGTTATTCCGATGAGTGGTATAGTGGGCGCTCAGTCTGATAATGTTTTTCCATTAGCCGCAACAAGTGGACTAAGACTTCAATTAAATCTTGAAACCTTGGCTCGCTCCTGCACTCTAGCGACTAAAAATTGTGTATCTACTGCCCCTGCTAATGTGAGAGGAGGTGCTGTAGGTGCTCTTGGAACAGCCTCTATAAGTCCCTTTGCTTGTCTTTTATTCGGAACTAAAGCAGCTGCCGACGATGATCCTGCCACCGCCCTATTCTCAACTGTCACAGTTGCTCGTAAAGTAGATAGAGATTTAACGGCGGGGGTTGGTGGTGTATCAGCAGGTGTTGCGGACCATTCTACTGTAGATAATTCAAATGATTGTGGTTTTGAAATTGGTGATATACTCTATATTGCTGATGCCGCTGGTACTAATTGTATGTCTTTAGGAGTTATTACAGAACTTACGTCAGTTCCTGGTAATGATTCAGCCGCGCCACCCGTTCAGCAAGACAGACTTCAAATTAAATATGATATTAATAGGGCTAACGGAGCTACAATTGGTTCTGTAAATGCAGCTCATACCTATGTTGGTATCAACGCTACAACTAAGGCTGAAGGTGGCCCAGTGCTCTTTATTGACCCTACTGATAGACTTAAACTTATTCAACCCGCGCACCCTCCTGGCGCACAAGCACTTCAACCTAATACCTACGTAGTTCAAGATGTTTCAATGTCTGTTCTTCAGGTAGACCCGCCCACTGGCTATGTTGAGGCTATGATGGACCAGGTTAATGGACAGGGCTTAAATTTAGACTACTGCACGTCTAGACTTTATAGAGAGAATATTGCTACTCCGATTGGTCTTCAGTCAATTAATATTCCCGCTAATGCCGAAAGGGCCTATAGTTTGTTAAGTATTCCCCTAGACCAAGATGACACGACTTCTACTGTTGTATCTAGTCTTTTAGGCAGTTGGGACGGACAACAAAATTATCAGTGGGTTTTTGATGGTGCTATTGTTCCAGACCGTCCTGTAGACCTACGCAAATACGCATATAAAAAGAACGCAATTTTACATATCACGGAATTAGAAAAGGCTATTGAAAATGCCAAAATTCCTGTTAGAAACTTGTGGAATATACAAGAGCGTTTCATGATAGCGAGAGCTCTATCTAGGTATGGTCAAGTTCATAATCTTTCAGGAACTTCTACACAGTTACGTATTGATTGTGGTTCAACCGCTGGCTCTCCTACAATGGTTGAGACTTTTTGTGTTGCTTTAAATAGACTTGTTGTAACAAGTATGGGAATAGAGGTAATCCACTAGAGAGTCATTTTAATTAATAATTAAGAAATTTTTATTTATCTATTATATAATATAAATGTCTTCAATTGTAAGAACTGAAAAAGTATCTATAGAACCTATTAATGCCCCTTCGGGTGGCACTGGTTATTCTTTTAAAAAGGGTTACCCTATCTGCCAATTCCTTATCGCCCAATCTGATAACCTTCTCGTAGGTAAATCTGTTAGACTTTCTGGTAAGCTTAATATTTACCGTGATTCTGCTAGCCCGCCTAACCCAGTTAATAACAATGATGGTGTCGGTGGGGTGTCAACTAGTGCTAATGCCCAAAATGGTAGTATAGATTGCCGTGTTGGAGTTGCTTCATGTATAGAACAAGTTACTTTAACTACGCTAGATGGTAATCAAACGCTTGAAAATGTTAGACAATATCCTAGAATGATTGCTGGTATGCATGGGGCTGTAATGAGTCCTCATGATATGACTAATGGTGGTAGTATCGGCGAATTAACTAATGGACGTTCTGTTGTTAATGCCTGTTCTTTAAATACTTCGCGTGATTTCTGTATGCCTATTCGTGCAGGCTTGCTTTCAGGAACTGGTGTCATTCCTTTAGGAACTTCGGGTGTGCAGGGCATGATAGTCCAGTTACAGCTTGCCCCTGATGGAAATGTTATTGGACCTTGGCAAGATTTGAATAATGTTCCAGTAGCTGGAGGTGGTGGTAGATTTCCCACAGGAACTTCCTTAGAGGCCTATCGTCATCCTTATGAAACCGTGAACCGAGCTGGCACACTTGGTAACCAAGTTATATCTGGTTACCATTATGAGCTATCTGACCTTGTTTTATCTTATGATTTACTTGTACCAGATGATGCTTCAATAGCCTCAATGAACGCTGTATCAAGCGGCCAATTAAAATACAATGCCTATTCGTCCCTTTACAGTGTCATTAACAGTTCTGACCAAACCGTTGTATTAAATCTTGGCCAGAAACAAGTTCAAAGTGTAGTCCATAATCTTGTCCCTACTACTAAAATCAATAACTCGGCACAAATTTCCACTAGACCATATCGTTTAGAAACTGCCACTGGCGCCAAGGCTAATATAGATGAAATTGCTTTTTCAAAAGGTGGTATTCTGTATCCTTTAGAAGAACGTATAAATGTAGAGGGAAATGCTATACCTGGTGTTGTGAATACTAGTTTGTCTGCTGATATTATAGACCAATATCTTAACAGTGTTAAACCTCTTTATTCTATTGACTCAACTTTTATTAGTCTTCTTACTGAAGAAGCTAAACAAACTCGTATTCAGGGGGCATTACCTCGTACAGGATTAGCATCAAGAAGGTCTACTGGCGACAATGCTGAAAGTAATATTGTAGGAGGTGAAGACCGTTGGCCCACAACTGGTGCAGATGCTACGACTTCTTTTGGTATTGGTATAAGAGCAGATGCTTTCAGAGTGGGAGTTGATTATTCTAGAACCCCTTATTCAGTAAGAATTAAATCTGAATTACAAGGAGATAGTCCTAATAGTCTTTTTACCTACATATTAGCTACTAATACGCTGACTTATAGTCCCGAGGGAGTTAGAGTTTCATCTTAGAGTTAGCAAAGCATGCCTCTGGCTTATTTTTTATTTTAATATAATTCATAAAAAATTTTATATGTAGTATTATATATAAAAAATGAGTTTACCAGATATATTGAAAGTTGCTCCCCAGCAAACAATTGACACTATGGACGTCCACACTTCTATTCTTGAACCTTTAGTTTGTAATCAAAATAACGCTAGATTTCAACTTGAACGACGTGGAATTCTAGACATTAATTCCTGCATTCAGGTAGGCCGTATTAAAATACCTGGCACTGGCTCAGCGGCCACTGAAGTCTGTAATTGTCCGATAAGAGCTGGCTGCCATGCTTGGATTAAATCTGCTTCTCTTCGCGTTGGTGCTCAAACCATTGCCACTACCGACGAATATGGTAAATATGCGACTATTAATCGTCAGTTCAAAAGTGTAGAAGAACGTTGCCGAAAAGATGGAGTACTTAAGGGAACTGTAGATGGTATGGAACCATCCTGGCTCGCCAATGGACAATTACAGCCCATGAATTTAGAGTGGGGTAATAATGACGCAGGTATGCCTAGATTTGAGGGAGATACTTCTCCCCAATTAGAGATTACAGCCGACGAAACCACTACTGCTATATTTAGCATTAAGTTATCAGAACTTTTTCCTATGATGAAAGGCGTCCAGTTACCGCTTTACCTAATGGCTGAAAATCTTGTTATTGATATTACTTGGCAAAACAGTGGACTTGGCTTCTCTTATTATAGTAGCTCCCAAGGGGCTGGTGCTAATAACTTTGCCGCGAGTTGTCCTATTGCTACTACTCAAGTTGCCTTCTTAGCCGATTATTTAAGTTACAACGACTCTAAGATGGGAGACATGGCCGCCCAAGCTATGTCTACTGAAGGATTATCCCTACCCTACAATGATATCATTTTAACTACCGCTGCTTTACCGAGATTGACGGCCGCGACGGGCGCTGGAGCACCAGCTCAGCGACAAACTGTTAATAGAGATATTGGTCTTGCCTCGAGGTCGGTTCAGAAAATACAATGGGCTGATGTTCCTAATGCTACAGCTGACTTTGGTGGAGATTGGTCTTTGGCTCATGGCCAGTATGTATCTCGTGCCTTCTGTGGTGGTTCTGAGTGGAACATGAAAATTAATGACCGTTTAGTTTTTAACCGCCCAGTAAGAAACGAAGCACAGCAGCAATATTACTTATCTCAAACTGCTGGTGGCGTTGACCTACAAGTAGCCTCCTGCGAATACTCGTTTGACCAGACTGTAGATTCGGTAGGAACTGTCATACGTCCTGCTTTTGGAGTAGATAATGCTGGTGATTCTTTAGCCACTGTTAATGGTGTGAATGTGAATGACCCGACTTTTACTGGACTTTGTCACTATCAGGGACTAGACTTAACTAACCCTATGAGTGGTGCGGGAGTAGCTGTTGGTGTGAAACCGATAATATTAGAGCGCACTTTATTCAGGGCTTCTACTGATTTCGCACAATCGGCCTTAACTACTTACATTTGGGCACAAGTTGGTAGAATGTTTGTCCTTAATAATGGAACAGTATCAGTTACTGAATAAACAGAGTATGTAAAAATTAAAATAAATCAATATAATAAATACTATATGGATTTATCAATTAAAGAAATTGTCCCCGACCCTAATAGAATGAATATAGGAAAGGAACTTGACCCTAGACTTCCAGATATATCTACAGGTAGTTTGGGCCTGATGATTGGGGGGGTAAAAACGGGTAAAACCACGATTATTACCAATATGTTGCTTAGGGCTGATATGTATAAGGATTGCTTTTCCAATGTTTATATATTTAGTAATACCATTATGAATGATTCCACTGGACGTTGGTTAAAAGAGAGCTACCCTGAAACTATA
>Ga0070747_1001556_pt1 | contig 11141 bp, 5 predicted proteins | sample VirMetDEL_Mar_31_FD_77321 | JGI IMG/M metagenome (GOLD analysis project Ga0070747, IMG submission 77321) | Aqueous microbial communities from the Delaware River and Bay under freshwater to marine salinity gradient to study organic matter... | ecosystem: Environmental > Aquatic > Marine > Coastal ...
AGCAGCAAATTGTACAATTACACTTACAGATTATGCAAACATTCAAACAGGAACGAAACTAAAATTTACAAAAAGAGATGGCACAGAAGTTACATTTACATCTACTACAGGCACAGCAGGTACAAATGAATTCCAAACAGCAAGTAATAATAATACTTCTGCTAGCAATTTACAAACAACTATAAATGGTCATGCAGATTTTACAGCTACAGTAGCTTCTAATGTTGTAACTGTGTCAGAAACAACACCAGAATCTACTGGGTATTTAACTGTAACAAGTCAAGATGTTATTAGATTAGCTAAGGTAAATGAAAGTCAAGCTAAAGTTAAAGCAGTTACTTCTATAACTGAAGCATTAGAAAATCAAGTATGGGTAATTGTAGAAAGAATTATTAATGGAGCAACAGTAAAATACGTTGAATACCTTGACAGCACGTTAAACCAAGATTCTGCTTTGTCAGGAACAGTAACAGGTTCTAGCACTACAGTTACAAGTCTTGACCATTTAGAAGGTGAAACAGTACAAATATTAATAGATGATGCTGTATATCCAAAACAAAAAGTAGCAAGTGGAGCAGTTACAGTTAGTTTGCCTAGTACATTTGCAAGTAAAACAATAGAAGTAGGTTTAGGTTATAAATCAAAACTTAAAACTTTAAACGTAGAAGCAGGAGCATCATCAGGTTCTACTGCACAAGCAAGAAAAAAAAGGTATAATGAAGTTATTGTTAGATTTTTAAATACAGTAGGTGCGACTGTTAATAGTGACCAAATACCATTTAGAAGTTCGGCAGATGAAATGGGTGCACCAATACCAGCATTTACTGGCGATAAAAAAGTAACAAATTTAGGATGGGATAGAAATGGGCAAATTACTGTTGAACAAACACAACCATTGCCAATGACTGTTCTTATGATAACGGGGACAATAAAAACAAGTGGATAAAATAACACAACAAAAAATAAAAAAAGCAAAACAACTGTTAGAACAGTATGCACCTAAAGGTGAATTTTTAGCTTATATAAATGAAAAAGAAGCTAGAATTTTAAAAGCATATGGTGGTGCTGGAGTACCAATTAAACAAACAAATATCCCATCATATTTTGTATTCCCAGCATGGGTAACACCACTTTTAGTAGCAACAAGTACAGCAGTTAGTTTTATGGGAAGCATGAATCAATCTCGTAATCTGAGAAGAGCTGCTCAAACTGATAAACGAAATGCACAAAATAGAGCCAATCAATTAAAAGATATAGCTAATAGACAAGCAATTAAAAGATTAAGTGTGCTTAGAACAATACAGGCAGCAAGTGGTACGCAAATGGGTACGGGTTCTAATTTAATACAAACTGTTGAGCAAGTAAAAGAAATAGAAAGAGCACAATATTATGCGTCACAAAATTTACAAATGGAATTAGATGCAATAGACACAAGAGGTTCTAATTTATTAGCACAAGAAGCATATTCAAGAGGTACAAATTTATTAGGTGGAGGATTCAAGACTATAAAAGCAGGACAGGAATCGGGGATTTTTAAAAAATCATCAGATAAAGAATAGGAAACAAATATGGCAGAAATAGTAGCACAAGCAAGGGGAAGAAGTAAACGAATAGATTCTGAAAGAGAATTAAAACCTATTTCTGTAGAATCAATAGCTAAAACAAATCAAATAAACTTAGCAAAAGAATCTCGTCCTGGATTAGAACGATTACAAGCAACAGCTCAATATGCTGGAGAAGTTTTACAAGGAATAGATGATGAAAGAATTAAAAATAAAAATGCTGAAGATATAGCTGAAATAAATGTTAAAACAACAGAATTTAGTAAAGAATTATTGAGACAAAGAGCAACATTAACTGCTGAACAATTTAATGATAAAAGAGAAAAATTTGAAGTCGAAATGTTAAAAGACTATAAAGATAAATATAAAAATGACTCTAATGGATATGAAAAATTTGAATTTAAGAGTAAAGTACAAAATGCATTAACTAAACAAAAACTAGATTTAATGTCATCTTATATGGATTCTGTTGTTAAAGATAGTATTATAAGATTAGACAAACAGGAAAAAAGAATAGATTTGATGGCAATTGAAGGAGTTAAGGGTATGAGCCCCGACATGGTAATTGTTTTTGCAGACAATATAGAAAAAACAATGTTAGCTCTTGAAGAAGAAAAATTTAGATTAGGTGGAAGTAGAAACTCTAACATACAACAAGAAATAGCAGAAAAAAAAGCACAAATATATGTTAATAGTTTAGTAGACAGATTGTCTTTTAAAGATGCATTTTATGGTGTAGACGATGAAGGTAATCCAACTGAAAAAGATTTATCACAATTAAACAAAGAATTTAGTAATGACCAATATGGAAAAAAACAAGGTTGGAAATGGACAGATGCAGAAAAAGAATTTATAAGAAAAACAATAAATAAATTAGTTGACGACCAAAAAGAAGTACATAACAGAGCAGAACTTGCACATAATAATGATGTTTCAACAGCAACTATAGATAAAGCAATAGCAATATTAGACTTACCCCTAGATAAACAAAAAGACGCATTTACTAAAATAAGAAACTCAATACAAACTTCTAATTTTAAAGGACCTGATGCTAATAAAAAAGCAAATGAACTTGCAAAAATTATAGATTCAATAGCAAAAGGTGAGGATGCTTCTGCTCCAATAAATTATCAAGTATTTAGCGACATAAAAAATGCAATTTTAAATGGAACTTTAAAAAGTTTAGGCGAACCAATGACTGAACTTGGTAACAAAACACCAATGATGATGATTGGAAATGGTCTTTCATTTACAGAATATCAAGAATTAAATACACTTATAAATACTCCATCAGTATTAAGAAGAGAAAAATTAATAAGAGATGAAACTGCTACACTTGTTGACGTACTATGGAAAAATACTGGAGCAACTAATTTGTCTGGTTCTCCTTTAAGAAAATTAAAAATTCAACGTGAAGTAGAAAGATTAATAAAAGAAGGTCTTGATGCAGGTAAAACTATAAAAAATCTAACAGACCCACTTAATAAAGTTGATTACGTTGATGCAAATTTTGTTATAAGTAGTGACCCTAGATTTCAAGCAACTTTTGAAGATACAGTAGATAATGCTTTAATTGAAGCAGGTTTAGCTACACAGGTGTACGGAGGCGAAAAAGGAAAAGAAAAAGCAAAAATATCAGCAATAGTAAAAAATAATCGTAGAGAAAAAGTTAATCTTTACTCAGGAAAAAAAGAATATTCATATGTAACCATAGAAGACCAAGTAAAAGGAATTGAAACATATGAACCATTATCAGAAATATTAGAAAAAATTGCACTAAATCCTATTGATAATGTGTATGAATTTTTTGTTAATATATACGGAAAAGAAGTAGCTCATGATATTTTAAATCAACCAGAAACTAAAGCATTGTTAAAAGACAAAGATGGTTATGGACAAAACATACAAGATTTTTATAACAAAACTGGTAATTTTAGTTCTAAAAAAAGCGAACCAAAATTAAACATTATTACTGCTGGAAAACAACCAATAAAAGATGATGAGGAAGAAATTTAATGGGTATTGGAGATGCATTAAAAAAAGAATTAGGCGATAAATATGTTGCTCCTACTACAACTGAAGTTTTTATAGAAGAAGATAAAAAAAAAGATTTTACTTATGGAAGTAATGTTGATGACGATATTACAGAAAATGGAAATAAATTTTCTATTTTTGAAAAACCAAAACCAAAAGAATTATTACCTGTATTTGGCACAGTAACACCAAAAAAAAAGAAAAAATTAGAAACTGTACGTCCTGGTTTTAGATTACCTACAAATACATTATTAAATCCTAATAAAGATTATTTACAAGTTAGAAAAGAATCAAAAGGATTTTGGCACTCAATGGTAGGTGAAGATTTTGAATTTGGTAGATACATAGAAAGGGGACTAGGTAAATCAACTATCAATCTAGCAATGCAATACTATAGCGAAGGAGAAACAGGTATAGATTATAGGGAAGCATTTGGAGTAGAACCTGAAGATACTGGAATTTTAGAAAGATTTATAGAAACAGGTGCAGGAATAGTAGCAGATTTACCATCATTTTTATTAGGTGCAATACCAGGAAGTATGGCAGGTGGCCCAGTTGCAGGTGCAGGTGCTGGTGCTTTTTTAAATGAAACAATAAAAACAATGTATTTAGAAGCATTAGAAAGAGGAGATGTAGATACATTTGCAGAATGGTGGGAAATTTTTACAGACGAAGCATTAATTGAAGGAATTAAATCTGGTGCAACTTTAGCAGCAACTGTTGCAGCACCAGGATTATTAGCTAAAACTGGTGCAAGTTTTTTTGGAATGAATACTCTTTCGCAAGTTGCAACTATGAACACATTAGGTGTTGTTCTTAATGGACATATGCCTACTAAAGAATCGTTAATTAATGATACATTAACATTTGGAATGTTTAATATAAACGGAACTGGTTTAAAATTAGCACGGAAATTAGGCATTAGAGAAGAAGGACAAATTCAAGGTAGAGGTAATTTACAAAAAATTCTTGAAACTAAAATATTACCCAAGCTAATATATAGAGAAGGGATATTTAGTTTGAATAGTAGGCTTGGACCAGGTTTAAATCCAAAAGTAGAATATGGCCCACCCCCTAAAACAATAGGTTTAATAAAAACTACACTAAAAGACATTACAAAAAAACTATATGCAAAACCTAAAGAACAAGAAGCATTTTTAAAAAGATTAAATCTTGATGAAAACACAAGGTATATGCTTGGAAACATACAATTTGGTCCAACTGGTAAATCCGTTATGGAAAAAGTTGTTGGTAAAAAACAACATTTTGTAGACGAAATGATTAATAAATTATATCCTGTAAGAGAAATTGTGGAAAATGCTATTAAAGTTGCTGAAACAAAATCAGGTACAAAAACACCTGGAATGGGTAAATTAAATCCATATGAAATGACAAGAGGTTTAGTAGGTGCTTTTCAAAGAGCATCAGGTTTTTTTGATAGAGCTACTATGAAATTTGGTAGTTTAGATGCAGCAGGAAAAAGCTTAAATTCAATTTTTGACCCTTTACAATACACATTTGTTAAACGGACTGGTGCATTAGATATAAAAAGAGCTTTTGGTGTTACAACTAAAAAAGCAGCTCGTGAACCTGACGTAGTAGCTAGAAATATGTCTGAATTAAATGCTTATCTTATAGCTAAAAGGATAATAGAAAAGTATAATCTTGCATCTGTTGCAGAAAGAAAAGGTTACAATGCTGAAAGATTAGCAAAAGCTAGAGCTGCTATTGAACAACATTCAGCAAAATATGAAATATATGCAAAAGAATTAAGAGAATACAACAAGCAATTGTTAGATTATGTAGAAGCATCAGGAATGTTGTCTAAAAAAGCTAGAAAAACTATAGAAGAAGCAAACAAAGATTATGTACCTTTTAATGTTGTTGCTGAAACAGGAATGGCACGAGCCACTACTCCAGGGGCAGAAGGGTTAAGAAAATGGACTAAAGATAATTTTGATTTTGGATTAGAAATGGAACTTCCTACTAATTCAATGTATAAAAACACATTACATTTAGTAACATTAGCAGATAGAAATAAAGCATTACAATACTTTTTTGATATAGCAATAAAAAATCCAGAACTTATGCCTGAAGCAAAATTTATAAATAGAACTAAAATAGGAAAGATGACTAAAGAAGATTTAGAAACTTTACATTTGTCAGAATTTACAAAACTAAAAAATCAAGAAGTAAGTTTAGAAGCATTTAAACCAGATGGGTTTTTTCAAAATTTAGAAGCTGGTATTCCTAAAGGAAATCAAAATATTTCATATTACATAAACGGAGAAAAATATACGTTTTCTGTAGAACCTAGATTGTATAGAGCATTAGCACAAACTAATACGATGTCTACAAATATGTTACATAAAGCTATGCGTCCTTTTACTCGTGCTTTAAGAACGGGTGCAACAGTAACTCCAGAATTTTTTATTGCTAACCTTGTAAGAGATGCTTATGCATCTGCAGCTATAAGTAGAAACTATCATATACCTTTTGTTAATAGCATAAAAGGTGCAGCAGCAATGTTTGACGACTATTTATTAAGACAAAAAGGTGGTACTGGAAATGAATACGTTAGAAAATATTTAGCTGCAGGTGGTGGTGTAGCAAACTTTTTAGAAATGAACAGAAATTATCTTGACCCTAAAATGATAACAGAATTTCAATCAGGTAGAAAATTTGTAAATCAAGTTCCAGATAACATGATTGCACCTGTTATGGATATATTAAAAAGAGTAGGTTCTTTTGGTGAAAATATGGCTAGGGTTGGAGAGTTTAAAATAACTCTTGACAAATTAAGTAAATATCAAAACGAAGGTTTAGGTAAAAGTCTTTGGGATAGATTAGATTATAAAGCTGGATATAGGTCAAAACATGGTATGACGCAAAGAGAAATGATAGAAAGAGCTGGTTTTGAAGCAAGAGATTTGATAGATTTTGCTAAATCTGGTTGGACAGCAGAATCATATAATCAATTATCTGCCTTTTTTAATGCAAGAATTAGAGGATATGACAAACTTGCAGAGGGTTTTTCTAAAAGACCAATGAAAACTTTTAGTTATTATTTTACAATGGTAACCCTACCAAGTATGGGCCTTTTCTTTTTAAATAAAGACGACCCAGCATATCAAGCATTGGGAAGATTTGAAAAAGATTTATTTTGGAACATACCTTTGCACAAAGTTCCATTAATAGGAACAGAAGAAAAAGTATTTTTAAAAATACCAAAACCTTGGGAACCAGGTTTATTATTTGGAACAGCAGTAGAAAGATTTTTAGAAGAAATGTATAACGATGAACCTGATGCTCTTAATGATTTTTTAATTGATATGGCTGTAACACAAATGAGAAGTGGTCTTATAACTGCACCAACTGCTGTTCAACCACTTATAGAGAACATGGCTAATTTTAATTTTTATTCAGGTGGGCCTTTAGTATCTACAACAAAACAAGCACTTTTGCCACAGTATCAATACAGAGAAGATAGTACAGAAATTTCTAAATGGTTAAGTAAGCAGTTACCATTTGGTCCATATAGTCCAATAAAATTAGACAACTTTGTAGCCAAGTGGACAGGCGGTCTAGGTAAAAATGTAATGAGAATGACCAATGCTTTAATAAAAGGAGTTGACCCTGAACAAGATGTTTTTGATATTTGGGATGATGATTGGATTAAAAATGTAAATGAAATTCCTATAATAAAAGCATTTTTTGTAAGGTCACCTAAAGGTCAATCTTCGCATATTAATAAATTTTATAAAGACTTTAAAAAAACAGAACAAGCATACAGAACGAAGATACAGCTTGAAAAAGAATTCAAATTTGTAGAATTGCAAGACCTTTTGCTTAACAATGAAGATTGGTTAGTATGGGATGCAAGTAATAAGGCAGCTCAAACACTTGCAGATTTGAGAAAAACTTTAACTACAATTTACAATGCACCAGACGAGGCGATGCCAGATAATGACAAAAGAGATAGATTAGACCAATTGTATTTAGCAATGAGTCAAATAGCTCAGCGACAAAACGAAATAATTAAACTAATAAAAGAAAAAGCTAGAAAAAAACTTAAGGAAGTAAGAAAACAAAGAGCTTTAATAAATTGAAACACGCAAAAATTAATGCTAAACTATAGAGGAACATAAAATGGCAATATCAACAACAATAATTAAGAATAGCTATAGTGGTGACGGGTCTAATGATACCTTTGCATATGCCTTTAAAATCTCTGCAGATGCAGATTTACAGGTTATTATAAGGTCAGCTTTAGCTGTAGAAACTGTTAAAACCCTCACTACACATTATACAGTAACTAATGCAGGAGTTGCAACTGGTGGAAATGTAGTATTTGAATCAGGTCATATACCTACAGCTACAGAAACAGTAGTAATAAGAAGGGCTACAACACAGACTCAAACACTTGACTTAGTAGAAAATGACCCATTTACTGCAGATTCTGTTGAAAGTGCCTTTGATAAAAACCTTGCAGCTATACAAGAATTACAAGAACAAGTTGATAGGTCTTTTAAAGTATCAAGAACTAACACTATTACATCATCTGAGTTTACTACAAGTGCAGCAGATAGAGCTAGTAAAGCATTGGGATTTGATACTTCTGGAGATTTAACTACAATAGCAGATTTTTTGCCTCAAGGTGGCGATTCTGCATTAATGACATACTCAACTACAACAACTGATTCTGACCCTGGTGCTGGTAAAATAAGATTTAACAACACTACAATAGCATCAGTAACTGCAGCATATGTAGATGATGTAGAATACAATGCTACAGACATATCTGCATGGGTACAGTCTTGGGATGACAATGCTACTAACTATACTAATAGAGGTAGATTAAGGGTACAAAAAGCAGGAACACTTGATACATGGGCAGTATTTAATATTACAGCAGCAATAAACGATGCTTCTGGCTATAGTAAAGCTACATTAGTTCATGTAGATAGTTCAGGCACATTTACAGACGCAGATAAAGTATGGGTTACATTTATAGCAAATGGTGTAGATGGAGTAAACCCAGGATATTTTTACAAATTTGATTCAGGAACAAGTGATGCTGACCCAGGTGCTGGGGAAGTTGCTTTCAATAATGGTACATACGCAAGTGTAACAGAAATTTATATAGATGATGTTGACCAGCATGGAGCAACTACCCAGACAGACACTATCACTTGGGATGATAGTACAGCAGGGAACAAAGGTTATATTCAGTTTACTGATATAAACGACAAAACTACTTATGTTAGATTTAAGGTAACAGGTGCAGCAACAGATGCGTCTGGCTACAATAAACTAACAGTAGCACATCTTGTTTCTAATAATACGTTTACTGCAGGGGATAGTCTTGCAGTAACCTTTACAGCATCTGGTAACGATGGTGCAGTACCTGGATACCTTTATGTATTTGATACAGCAACTACAGATGCCGACCCAGGGGCAGGTGAGATTAGATTTAATAATGGCACATATGCTTCAGCATCAGCAATCTACATAGATGACGATGACACTAATGGTGCAACAACATCAACAGATGTTTTAACTTGGGATGATTCGACATCTACTATAAAAGGTTATCTACATATAGTAGATACAGATGACCCAACAACATATGCTAGATTTTCTATTACAGGTGCATCTACAAATGCAAGTGGATATAACAAGTTAGCCGTAACGCCTTTGGTATCTAATAATACATTTAGTGCTGGTGACATAGTATCCGTACACTTTACAAGACAAGGTGATAAAGGTACGACTGGAGATACTGGTTCTACTGGTTCAACAGGTAGTACAGGTTCTACTGGTTCTACAGGTGCAGTAGGTGCAAACCCACAATTATCTATGACATGGGATAATGGTACATCTGATGCAGACCCTGGTGGGGGTCATATAAGATTTAACAATGCAACATTGAGTAGTGTTTCTATTTTATATGTAGATGATGCAGATGATGCATCTGCTGACATAACAACATTTGTTCAAAGTTGGGATGATGTAAGTAATAGTACAGCAAGGGGTATTGTAACAATAACGAAAGAAGGTACACCTGCAACTTATGCAACATATAAAGTAACTGGAGCAGTAACAGATGCAAGTGGATATACAAAAGTTCCTGTAACGCATTTAACAAGTAATGGCAGTTTTTCTAATGATGATGGAGTAGCAGTTACTTTTAGTTATAGTGGAGTAGATGGAACTGGAGCTATGGACAACTGGGTTATTTCAGATGGTTCTACTTCGCAGACTATAGCAGATGGAAATACTTTAACCATAACTTCTGGGGAAGGAATAGATGCTGCCGTATCTGCAACAGATACTTTAACAATAGCAGGAGAAGATGCATCAACCTCTAATAAGGGAGTTGCTTCATTTAGCTCAGATAATTTTGCAGTATCATCTGGTGCAGTAACAATAAAAGACAATGGAGTAGCTGTAGCAGAATTAGCTGATATAGCTAGAGGTAGTATTGTATATGGAAACGCTTCTGCTGCAACAGCAGAGCTAACTAAAGGTGCTGCTAATACAGTATTAACTTCTGACGGAACAGATATTTCATGGGCAGCAGGTGGTGGAGATTTAGTTTTCTTAGTACAAAATAGTGTAGCAGGTGGAGTTCATGCTAGTACAGCATTTAGTTCAACATACATTACAAGTACATACGAAAGATATTTAATAACATTTCAAGACCTAGACTTTAACAATGATAATGTAACTTTTTATGCACAAATAAGTGCAGATAATGGTTCAAGTTATAAGACAAGTGGGTATAGGACAGCAGGTTATTACAATGAATATAATGGTAGTGCTACAAACCAAGCAGCCGATAATACTGCTAGTTATTTGCTGGCCGCTACAAGTGTGGGTAACGCAGCTACAGAATCTTTAAGTGGACATATGTGGCTAATCAATCCAGCAAACAGTTCGACCTTTGCTCAAGCATACTGGGATTTAGTTTATGATGCAGAAGATAGTTATACAAGAAGATATATAGGAGCAGGTAACTGGGCTACGGCTGGTGCAATAAATAATATTAAATTTGCACCTAGCGGTGGAGTCTGGAATAGTGGTAAACTTTGCTTATATGGAGTGAAAAATAGCTAATGGCAAACAAATATAAAATGGTAGATGGAGTATCTATCCAATTAACAGATGAAGAGCAAACAACAGTAGATAATGAACAATCAACTGCAACTTCAGCTATTGCTGCTGTGGCATATAAAAGAAAGAGACAAAAAGAATATGGTTCAATGGCGGAACAATTAGAATATATAGTAGAAAATGGATTAGATGCTTTTATAACAAAACAAAATGGAATAAAATCTAAGTATCCTAAATAATAATGATGTTAAATGTGCATGAATTAAATGTTGAACTAGCCAAAATTAAAGGCGACATCAAAATGATTAATTCACACATTGAGATAATTAAAACTAATCATCTAAAACACATTGAAGAAGATTTAAAAAATGTGAGAAGAGTAATGTGGGGTGTTGGTTTTATGATGATGACACAAATGATTGTAGTTAT
>Ga0070747_1001557_pt1 | contig 11135 bp, 17 predicted proteins | sample VirMetDEL_Mar_31_FD_77321 | JGI IMG/M metagenome (GOLD analysis project Ga0070747, IMG submission 77321) | Aqueous microbial communities from the Delaware River and Bay under freshwater to marine salinity gradient to study organic matter... | ecosystem: Environmental > Aquatic > Marine > Coastal...
ATTTGATTCACTTTCTCCATTATTTAAATCATGCACATGAAGTGCTATTATACCATAATGTAAGACTTTCATTAAGTCATTACGATTATAGCCATGTTTTTTACCATAGCGTTGAGCATATTTGAGAATGTTTCCTATACAGAATCCTTCTCCATGTCCACCGTCTATTATAAATTCGGTTGCTTGAAAATTATTAGTAGAATAGTGTTCACCATAAGTTGTCTTGATATATAAATCAAGTTCTTTGATAATTCTATCTTCTGAATACTTAAAGTCAATTTTTTCTTTTCTAAATAAATTCAAACTCATACATCTATTATATCAGCATTTGCTGATCTGTCAAGTTTCTTTCTGTCATACTTTGTTTTGTCTTTCTGAACTTGAGTTTTAGCGTGTGCTGGTGTTTGTTTTCTCACTTTGACATCAGGTTTTTCTTTGCCGAAGATTTTTTCCCAATTATCTTGGTAATCTGTATTCGACTCTGGTCTTCTTTTTGACCCTTTACCTCCATGCCACTTAGTCATTAGTTTAAGATATCATCATATCCTACTGTATAGAATACTGTTATCTCCTCATCTTTTTTGATTGGTCTAATTGTATATAATTCTCTTTGATCACCATGATGATAATGAATATTTTTATTGATGAAACAATTAGGATTATCTGAATGATTGATAAAACCACCAAGAGGTGTTCTAATCCAATCGTGTCTGTTAGACTCCCATATATGAGTTTCTCCAATAAAGATACCAGCTTTCAAGTCTTCTGTTGCATAGAGACCTAAACCATGTATCTTTGATTCTTTAATTGTGACTTCTGGTATCAGAGGTCTGTAGTGATGTGATCCAAAATCTTTTTTCATTTCGTGTACCATGTTGGTGTTGGTCTGTTTTTCCAACTACAAAAGTGAGACTTCTCACCCATATAATAATTTCTGTAAGCTTCAATAGTATCTGTAGACTTGTATTCGTCTGGCATACATTGAGGTGGGTTTGTTCTTCTTTGATTTATCATTGGAATGTTCAGAGGTGGTTCTCTTAAAACTTCTCTCAATTTTAAATCTGTAGTATGAACTTTCTCATACCTGTATGTGTATTCTTCACATAGTTCTTCAAATAGATTAAACATCCATTTATAATTGTAGACATTTTCTCTTACCCATTTTGTACTTGGGTGATTAAGATGTGCTTGTTTGTACATAAACAAGTTATCACATTTATCATTTCCATCTAATGCTCTGTGAGCTGTACATAACATTTGAGCTGATTCTAAAATCATTTTAACACAATGTTTATCGTTATGCATCTGAGCACAGACTAATGGTTCTTCATGTAAATAAAATATATTCATCTTTTAAAGTTTAACTCCTGTTGCCAATTCTTTTTATTACTTTCATAACATGGACTATTTAACTGACATACAATCAATCTACCACCGTCCATATCTAATCTAATACTGTCTGATATAAAAGTACCACCATTAACATCATGTACAATAGCTTCTATTGAACCTGATTTATCTTCTGAATGTAAGTTCTCAATCAGTTCTATGAGTTCTTCTTTCCTCATAGTTTTTGAATTTGTCTAAGAGTGGTTGTTACTTCTTTCCAGGTAAGTCTACCTAGAACATCTTCTGTAATTGGTGTTGAGTAATCTATGTTACCATCAGCATCTAATACAGCCAATTCCCATAACCCTAGTTTACCACCATAACTATGTTCGTGTCTTATAACACTAGCACCCATGTTGTTGTCAAATTGATAGAGTTTTTGAACTCCACCGAATGTATCATTTGTCTCATAACAAAAGTCTTCTAACATTCTACTCATAATAATATCCTCATTTAAATACATAATAATTCTCAAATTGGTGGAGGTAATAGGGATCGAACCTACGACCTACTGGTTGCAAACCAGTCGCTCTCCCAACTGAGCTATACCCCCACTGGAGCTTGAGATAGGAATCGAACCTACGACCTGATGATTACAAATCAACTGCTCTACCTACTGAGCTACTCAAGCGTTTAGTTTTTCGTGACATTTTTCACAAAACTCTGGATCAACCATTACTAATTGATCTTTAATCATACTTGGTCTACCTGAAAGATTGACTGCTACATACATATGCACATCATCTTCAATATAGACACCACACTTAGAACATTTACCTGGTCCGAATTGTTCTTTAAATTCAATCGGAGCCATCAGTAAATCAGTTCTAAAAGTTCTTCATACATAGTTCTAAATTGTTCTTTAGTCATATAAGGTTTTTCTTGTTTCATTGAGTTCTTCATGTAAACATTATATGCTTCGTCTAATTGTGTTTCTAAGTATAAAATCATAATTCAAAAATTGGCGGGATGGAGATATGCGTCATACTACAAGAGTAATGAGGTAAATTGTTCTCCTTGTATAGTTGTATCTCCTGTCCCTGCCCGAGCTCATTGGCCCCTATTATTGTCTTTAATATATTTTTGATATCCCTCGTAAGCTAAGTACCCGAATAGTACCCATAGTCCTACATTAATTATGAACTCTATTGAGAACATAGGAAACCAAAATAAATTGTATAAAAATTCTACCATTATTTAAACCTCTGATAAATTACTATCGCGATGATAGTAAAAAATGTAAATGAAAAAATTGTTCCAGCTACATTCGCACCACCTGTATATGGTACTGTTGAATTTAGTGTAGTAATTACCCAATCACTTTCCCACATTAGTTACTCTCCCTTACATATTGTTCAAGTAAAGCATCACCTATAAGTTGTGTACCCAATATTATTGTTTCACCTGTAGATGTAATCTCTCTTTTGACTCTACCATCATTGTATTGAACATCAAGAACTGAACCATCTTCGCGACCTTTATCATACCACAATGAAGTTAGTGAATGAGCGTGTATTGATTTAACACCATTAGCCCACTCCTCAGCTTCAATTTTTAATCTTTGTTTTTCTACTCTGTCGTTAAATTGTGTCATAGTTACTATTTATTAAAATAAATCCTCGTCATTTGATGGATCATCATAATCACTCATTGATTGTGATTGTCCAGCTTGAATACCTGCATCATACGCCGCTTGCATATTATCAGTTTCTTGTTGATATCTAAGTTGTTCTTCTTCTTCAATAGCTTCTTCATAAGCTTCAGCCTCTGCATCTACTTTAGTGTAGAGGTCTAAGAAAGTAGCTTTTGTTTCTGAATCAAACCTCGCGACACACATTTCAATCGCTTTCAATTTGTTATCAAACATTTTGTAAGCTTGAGCTATGTGAACAAGTCTTCTTGTTGAAATCAGTTCGTCAATAGCACCTTCGAAAAATGATTTTCTGATAACATCAGCCCAAGTCACTAAATTAGTAGCGAACTCGGTAGCATCTGAAACTTCAAGTTTCTCAAATTCTTTGACAAGAATTTTTTTCTCAATAGCGTTAGAAGGATATTCTTGTTCCATTGTGATTGAGAACCTTTCTAAGAAAGCTTCGTTAAGAACATTAGTTCCGATGAATCTTCCATCGTCAGAACCTTTACCTTTAGTATTCGCTGTCGCGACAACTGTAAATCCATCAGCCGGTGAAATATACTCACCAGTTTTTTTGTTTAAGTAACCTGATCCTTCGAGGATAGATTGTAAACACATAATTTTGTTAGACGCTAAGTCTATTTCGTCAATCAGAAGAACCGCTCCTTTTCTCATAGCTTTGAGAACAGGACCTTCTCTGAAAACAATGTTACCATCAATTAGAGTATTTGATCCGATTAGATCATCTTCATCCGTCTCAATCGTAACATTAACTCTGTAACATTCTCTTTTGAGTTTGGCACAGATTTGTTCAACCATCATAGTTTTACCATTTCCTGATAACCCTGTAATGAAAACCGGAAAAAACAATCCTGAATTTAGAATGTTTTTAAGATCACTAAAATGTCCGAACGGAACAAATTCTTTGATCGATTGAGGAATAACTGAAACATCATTCATCAATACATCTACTGTTCCAACAGAAGTTGGACCCACTGGTAAATCTACCACATTTTGTTGAACAGCGACACCCGCTAGTTCAAGTGAATAAGTCCCATGACCTACTCTGAAATCTTTTTTAGTAAACCAAGAAGGAAAAGGACAACCTGTCTCGGCTACCACTTTCTTGATTTGTGAAGTTGAAAATTCTGACTGACCAGGATATGTCTCCGAAGCCGCGTCAATGAATTTCTCATGTTGTGCTGTCAATTTAATCATTATATATTTACCTCTCTATTTAATTGATTATTTTTCATTATGTACATAGTATAACAAAAGTGTACCTGCGGTTACAAGTAATTTATTCATACTGCCATTTGTCCTACAAATTGATTTAAGATAACTCTCTGTAACATTTTGTTGTTACCAGATTTTACTAGAGCTCTTTTCAACTGAGCTTTAGTAGCACCTTCATCAACATTCAATTCATCTTCTTGATAGTTGATCTTTAGTTTTTTTGAATTGATCAAAATAGCTAAGTCATAAGAACCATCAGTAAATGATGTTGATAATTTGTTAAATTCTTTTGTATGTTTAGAAGCTGTCTCACCGTACGAGTTTTCTTTAGTACCACAGAACTTCTGAGCTTCCCATACAATGTCAGCACCTCTACCTTCTTTCAAGTAGAAACCTATAGTTCTGACACCAGTTGTTTCTTTTACCCATTCTAAAAGTCCATGAGTTACTCTGTCATGATTTTTATCAACTGAGAATGTTCTATTAAACTTTTTGTCAACTAAGTTTCTGTTACGACCTGAACCGAAACAAGAATGACTAGCACCATCAGTTAGTGTGATTAAACTACAAATATCTAAGTTATAATTAACTTTGAAATCTCTAATGAAATCTCTCATAATAACAAGTGAATGATCTAATGGAGTACCACTTAGATTTAAATTAGAAGGTGTTGACCATCTTCCATCATGATTTACTGATTCATCACCGTAATAATCATATCTACTTTCGATTGACATAGCTAGTTGTAACCAGTTCTCCATACTTCTGTTAAATTCAGAATTAGTCATTGTGTCGTTGAAAATTTCTAGTAAAGCAACATCACCGATACTCCATTGTCTTTCATTAGTCTCAGCTTTTTTACCATACATTTTTGTTTCTTGTTCTTCTCTGATTTGAGTTTCTATTTGTCTTCTAGTTTCTTTGTATTCTTTTGAATCATAATCGAATTTTTCACAAGCTTCATAAACTCTGTTATAACTTCTACTGTAACCATCTGAGAAAGCAAATAGTCTGAAAGGTATCTGTAATCTTCTACAGAACATTGAAAGTAAAGATGCTTGTTCTACAGTTGATTGAACTGTACCATGCATTGAACCTGACCAATCAAGTAACATTACAACACCATGATTTTTACCTTCTGGAATAATTTCAACTCTATTGAAAATATCATCTTTCAATTTAAACAAGTGAAGTTTGTTCATATCAAGTTCACCTGACTTTGAAGACCAGCTTCTGTTATAAGCAGCAGCCGCTTTCTTCATTTCAAATTCTTTTACCATGTATCCGATAATTTTTTTGTTATCATCTTGAAACTTTTTAGTATAAGCTTTGATCGGATCCCTATCTAATTTATGACCTTGAAAATCAGGTTCTGAAATATGTTTGTCAATTTCTTTGTAATCAACAATATAATTTTTGTATTTGATTTTGTCTTCTACAACATAGTATGAAGGTTCATCATAATATTCTGTTTGTTGAACTAGTTGATCTTCATTCTCTCTGAATGATTCGTCAGTAGTTGACTTGTTCATTTCATTTTGAAGTTTTTCAGAAGCTGATTCACTACCATCTTCTGATTCTTCATCTGATTCTTCGTTAGAAGTTTGTTCATCACTTTCAGATTCTTCACCATCAGAATTTTCTTCTGAGTCTTCGTCTGATTCACCTTTCGCGTCTGAACCATCTGAATCTGATTCAGATTCTTTTTCTTCAATTTCTACAGTAAATGAATCACCACTTTGTTGATCATCATCTTCTGGACCTTCTTGTTCTTCCAATTGATCTAACAAGTCTTCAAGTTCTTGTTGAGTCATTGAAGCTATTTCTTCGTCTGTTATATCTTTTTGTCTCTCAAAAAGTTCAAGAGCTAACTCCATAACTTCTTCGAAAGTGTTTAGATTTTCACATCTTTTGATATAAGGTGTTTCTTCTTCATTGAATTCAATCATAGTTGTTGAACCAATTTTAAAGAAAAGATTAATTCTGTCGATTAGATTTAATTCATTTAAGTTTTTACCTCTGATACCAAAGAAGTCTTGATTAGCTAATTCTCTGTACCCAGCATAGAATGATCTTCTCAATCCAGGATATTTAGCTTTGATCATTTTCTCAATTCTACAATCTTCGATAACATTCAAGTATCCTTTGAAGACCATACCTTTATCAGAAACAGCACCATGCCATCCATCGGCCGGAGTATTAATAGCGTGTCCTACTTCATGACCCATGAATAGATCATAGAGTTCAGGACTCATATCTTCTTTAAGAATAGGACATACTAGTGTTCTATTTTTAACATCAAAGTAAGCTGTTGGAACATTTTTGTGTAAAACATTAATGTCTTCTGTAGCCATCAACTTAGCTAGTAAGTCTTTATTTGTATTTTGAATCTCAATCATTTATATAGTATATCAAAAGTGTACATGCGGTTACAAGTACTAGAATCTTTTAATATGAAATTTACCTCTTTTTCTCATTATGTATACATTATAACAAAAGTGTACCCGCGGTATCAACTACATAAATTCAAACCAACTTGTGAGAATGTATTTTGTAGTCTTAGATTGAAGACCACAATGATAAAATGGTAGACCTGCTGGCCAGATAGCTACTGAACCGACTTTTGGTGTGATAGCTGTACCTGCCATTGGAAATATTGTTTGACCACCTTCTTCTACATCATTTAAATAAACTATTAGTGCTAGATACTTTTTGTAGTGATCTCTACCTGACTCTACATGAACAGCAGGATATCCTTTGTCTGAGGGTAAATATCTTTGTATTTGTAATGATCTGAACCCTGTACTGTAAATATCAGTTAAAGGTCTATCGTGAGGTTTATAATCATCATGACATAATGAATGTAGATAATTCTCGTAATCAGAACCTAATGGATATAATCTTTCAAATAGTTCGTTTTTGTAGTCTACTGCTTGGGCTCTTTTATCACCGATAAGTTGCATTTCGGTGGTCTGTTTCCTATGATCATCTGTCCGGAATGTATATTCAGTACGGTCAAAGTATGTACATAAATCCATACACCAATCACTACAGAAAACATTTTTATATACTTTAATACATTCTGATAAGTGAGAATTGTTCGATCTATGTAACTCATAGTGTAAGTCCATTACAATGCAAAACGAGCTTTAAACTTCTCTTTACCTCGTCTTCTCATTTTTTGAATTTTTTTAGCTTTCTCAAACGCTCTTTGTCTTGTGAATGGTCCGACTCTATCTATAAAAAGGATACCATCTAAATGATCTAGTTCATGTTGAAATACTCTAGCTGTTAGACCATCTAAAGATTGTTTCTCATCTTCACCTAATTCATTCTGATATGATACTACAATTTCAGCTGGTCTAACTACTCTAGCGAATACATCTGGTATTGATAAACAACCTTCTTCCATAGTATTCATATTCTCTGAAAAATCTTCAATCTTTGGATTGACACATACTAGTGAGTCTTCTTTCTTTTCACCTCTCATAGCAAACACTCTAACATCATGTCCAAGTTGATTAGCTGAGACACCAAGACCTGACTCTAACCACATAGCGTCAATTAGTTCTTCTTTCAATTTAAAGATTTCGTCTTTTTTAAAATCAAAGTCTCTTGTTGTTTTTCTTAATTGTTTTTCTGTTTTTACTATCATACTATTTTACTAAAGTTGTTGGTCTTTTCAAACTCAATTATGTTATTAAATTTCTCATTCATACTTTCACCTTTATGTGAAATAATAAATGTGTTTGTATTATCATCTAGTGTATGTAGTATCTTCAAAAATTCGTCTGTACCACCTTCATCAAGTGAACTATCGAATACTTCGTCAAGAATTAATAAGTTAGTATTAACTGAGTTCTTTAACTTAGCGATTGATCTCCAAGTAAATAGTAATGATAAATCAATTCTCATCTTTTCACCTTCACTAAATGATGAATATGAAAAATTATCTCTGTATCTTGACTTAATCTGTTCATTGAATTCTTCGTCAAGTTCGAACTGAACAAAGAACTCCATACTCGCGAGATACTTATTGATCAACTTATTCATAATAGGTAAATACTGTCTTATGATCTTAGTTTTGATACCACTATCTCTGAGTAAGATATCAGCTAGTTCATGATAATGTTTTTGTTCTGAAGCATTCTGTTCCATACCTTGTAGAACTTCTAAAGCTTTTCTGTACTTTTCTAAAGTTTCTTTATCGTGTTCTGTATGTTCTTGAGCTTCTAATTCATTAATCTGTAATTGTAATTTATTGATATACTTTTCATTTGTATCTATAAGATTTTGTTCTTGTTGAATCATTTTCTGAGATTCAGCTAGTTCTTTATGTACTTCATTAATTTCTTCAAGTCTTGTATTAATTCTTTGTATAGAATCACTATAAGTTGTAAGTCTTTGATCTATTTCTTTGATGTTAATTGATCTATCAGATACTATGTGATCTTTATGATCTGATTCAATGTCTTGTTTACAAGTCGGACATTCATCATTATTATCATAAAATTCTAGTTCTTTGATAAATTTTCTTCTCTCATTTTCAAACTCTTTTTCGTCACTCAACATTTTTTGAAGTGATTGACGAACAGCGTCTTCGTCTGATATTAGATTCATACAAGTCGCGACATTAGCCATATCAGCTCGTATGTTTGTTTTATATTCTATTGTCTTTTCTTCATGTTCATTAATATCTTTTGTAAGTTTACTAATCATTTCTTCACGATTTTCTTCTAATCGTTTCATAGCGTCTTCTTGACTTTGAATCTTGTTTTCACCGATTTTGATATTTGTTTTTATCTCGTTGTATTCATTTCTTAATGTAGATGATCTCTGTCTAAGACACTCTTTCATTACTGAAAATATTTGAATATCAAGTATGTCTTCTATAATCGCTCGTCTTTCAGGTGTGTTTAACTGCATGAAAGGTGTGAATGTTGATGAACCTAATACAACAACTTGAGTAAATGATTTATAGTTGAGTTTTAGAATCTGTTGTTCTAAGATAGCTTGATAATCTCTTACAGACGCGTCTTGATGTAACATTTTACCATCACGATATATTTCAAACTTGTTGGGTTTGATACTTCTCATTACTCTATACTGAGTCCTACCGATTTGAAATTCAACTTCAACACAACATTGTTTTTCATTAATAGAATTAACTAATGCTGTCTTTGGTATCTTTCTAAATGCTCTACCGAATAATCCAAATGTTAACGCGTCAAGAAGTGTTGACTTACCTGAACCATTAGCACCGATTATTAATGTAGTCTTCTTTCTCGATAAATCTATTTCTGTAAACTCATTACCTGTAGAAAGAAAGTTTTTATATCTTACTTTACGAAATTTTATCATATCCTAATTTAATATATCTCTCTTGGTAAATTATAGCGTTTTTTAAACTCACTCTCATATGCGAAGTCATTTCTTGTTGAGATGCTTCGTAAGACTCGTATATTCTACAAGTACCATCTTCGTTTGTTGTGAATTCTATTGTATGACCTTCATTCGTCCATGTACCATCTATAATCATGATACTATTTTTGGACCTGGGGGAGTAATTATGGAACTGAAAGCATCTTGATATTGATTTTTCAATTTTTGTTCAGGATCAACTGTCCATACGATATTGTCTGGATTAAGTGTAATATTACCTTCTCCAAGAATATTGTAAGGATACAAGTTGACTTTAGGTCCAGCACCTTCTTGTGCTTGTTGATGAATGAAAAGAGGATTCTCTACTTCATGTGTTTCTTCATTATAATCAGCGATTATCATCTCAGCTGTTATTAGTTGTATTATTTTTATCATACTAAAATATCAAGACTTTCTGTATACAATGATCTCATCAATGTATCTAATTTAGTCTTGTCTCCATCTATGTTTAAACTGTCAATATGTTTTGTAAGTATTGTTAAAGTATCCTCAGCTTCTCCGACTAATTCATCTTCATTTAGAATGTCTAAATTACTATGATCTTCTACAACTTTAAGATCAGCTGGACTCGCCTTCGTCAATTCTTCCATAAACACATCAAACCAGTAAGGTTCATTTTTATCCGTAACTATAACTTTCACGAATGTATCTTTTAAATAACTAAAATCTTTTTTCTTAATAGTCATTAGTGTTTCATTTGTATCGTTGTAAAATACTTTATGAAACATTTTTAGAGGATTTTGTATAGCCTCTATCTCTCTTGTCTCTGTATCAAAGACATGAAAATGTTTATCATCACCAAAGTCATTCCATGTGAATTCCATTTGTGAACCGAAATATCTAATATTACCTAATGTTGATTTATGATGAAAATGACCAGAGAAAACTCCCTCGAATCTTTCAAACCATGATTGTGGAGTACCACCACCATGAAAATGACCAGGACTCATCATACCACCATTTACTTCTAAATGTGACATAACAAAAGGTGCTGTTGTTAATTGTAAAAATTCTTCTACTTCTTCTTCGTTTTCTGAGTTAATCCAAGGTAGTAAAGCTATCTCTAAACCATCATAATCTTTTGTTATCGGATCTTTGTATACATTTACATTATCGAAATTAAGAAGATAATCAGGACTATTTAAATCATTAGTAGATTTAAAGTAGATATCATGATTACCAACAATCAAGTCCATAGTAATCCCTCTTTGTCTCATAGGTTCTATGAAATGTTCATAGTTTTTATGAAGTGAATAGAAATTTACATCTCGTCTTCTGTCGAAGTAATCTCCAAGATGTATAATGTTTTTGATGTTGTGTTTATCTAAGTACGGAAAGAAGATTTCATTATAGAATCTCCCTTGGTACTCTGCAAACATTTGATTGTTATTACGAACTCCACAATGAGTATCGTTTAGCAAAGCTATTTTCA
>Ga0070747_1001558_pt1 | contig 11135 bp, 11 predicted proteins | sample VirMetDEL_Mar_31_FD_77321 | JGI IMG/M metagenome (GOLD analysis project Ga0070747, IMG submission 77321) | Aqueous microbial communities from the Delaware River and Bay under freshwater to marine salinity gradient to study organic matter... | ecosystem: Environmental > Aquatic > Marine > Coastal...
CAGCAGCGCAATGTTTTCTGGCAGCTGGTGTGCGTAAGCGGCGTTGTCAGCCAGCAGTACTTTGCTTACACCAGCCGCTTTGGCAGCAGCGTCGGCAACAGCGGAGCAACCTTCGCCAGCAACCAGTACGTCGATATCACCACCGATGGCCTTGGCAGCCGCCAGGGTGTTCAGCGTCGCGGCATTCAGTTCAGCGTTGTTGTGTTCAGCAATAACTAGAATCGTCATCTCAGATCACCTTGGCTTCGTTCTTGAGTTTGTCGACCAGCTCGTCGACGCTCTTGACCTTGATACCCGCGCTGCGGGCAGCCGGCGCTTCGACCTTGATGGTCTTGACAGTAGAAGACACGCTCACGCCGAGATCTTCCGGCTTGAGGTTTTCCATCGGCTTTTTCTTGGCCTTCATGATGTTCGGCAGCGACGCGTAGCGCGGCTCGTTGAGGCGCAGGTCGGTGGTCACGATAGCCGGCAAGCTCAACGCAACAGTCTGCAGACCGCCGTCGATTTCGCGGGTTACGTTAACCTTGTCGCCAGCCACTTCAACCTTGGAGGCGAAGGTGCCCTGGCCAAAGCCAGTCAGCGCGCCCAGCATTTGCCCGGTTTGGTTGTTGTCGCTATCGATGGCCTGTTTGCCCATGATCACCAACTGCGGCTGCTCTTTGTCGACCACTGCCTTAAGCAGTTTGGCCACAGCCAGGGAGTTCAGCTCATCGCTGGACTCAACCAGAATGGCGCGATCAGCACCCAGCGCCAGCGCGGTACGCAACTGCTCTTGAGCAGTGGCCGGGCCGATGGTGACGACAACGATTTCGCTCGCCACGCCTTTTTCTTTCAGACGTACAGCTTCTTCCACGGCGATTTCGCAGAAGGGGTTCATCGACATCTTGACGTTGGCAAGATCAACGCCGCTGTTGTCCGCTTTGACGCGAACTTAGACGTTGTAGTCGACCACTCGTTTGACAGCTACAAGAACCTTCATGGATTCCTCGTTACTCTCCGGTGAATAAGAATGTCGCCAGAAGCGAACATGGCGGGAACAGCAGGCCGGCCGGAACCGGGAGTCGGCCAATAACGGCAGACATAAAACCGCCCACATCTTGACCGCACGACCTAGACTGGTCAATACAACGGAGCGGCCAATCGTCAGCGATGTAGTAAGATTCTAACAGCCCTACAGAAAATTCAAACAAACGTTTGTATTGGCCCATTCGAAGGGTCTGGATATAATGCGCCAGCATCGCTCACGGAACGAGCTCGATCGCCAAATAAAATTAGAGAGCCCTGAGTAGGAGATAGCCTGTGGAACGCGAATTTATGGAATTCGACGTCGTCATCGTCGGCGCCGGCCCAGCTGGTTTGTCCGCCGCCTGCCGACTGAAGCAGAAAGCCGCCGAAGCCGGCAAAGAAATCAGCGTCTGCGTGGTCGAAAAAGGCTCCGAAGTCGGCGCACACATTCTGTCCGGCGCGGTGTTCGAACCACGTGCATTGAACGAACTGTTCCCTGACTGGAAAGAGCTCGGCGCACCGCTGAATACCCCGGTCAAGCGCGATGACATCTACGTACTGACCAGTGCGGAAAAATCTACTCGGGTGCCCGACCTGTTTGTGCCCAAGACCATGCACAACGAAGGCAACTACATTATCTCGCTGGGTAACCTGTGCCGCTGGCTGGCTCAGCAGGCAGAGAATCTCGGTGTAGAAATCTACCCAGGCTTCGCCGCTCAGGAAGCGCTGATCAACGAAGCAGGCGCGGTCTACGGCATTCTCACCGGTGACCTCGGCGTCGACCGTGAAGGCAACCCGAAAGAGGGTTATTACACCCCTGGCATGGAACTGCGTGCCAAATACACCCTGTTCGCTGAAGGCTGCCGTGGCCACATCGGCAAGCAACTAATCAAACAATACAACCTCGACTCCGAAGCCGACGCCCAGCATTACGGCATTGGCATCAAGGAAATCTGGGACATCGACCCCGCTAAACACGAACAAGGCCTGGTCGTTCACACTGCCGGCTGGCCGCTGGATATCGTTGCCAGTGAAAACACCGGCGGCTCCTTCCTCTACCACCTGGAAAATAACCAGGTAGTAGTCGGCCTGATCGTCGATCTGTCTTACAGCAACCCGCATCTTTCGCCGTTCGATGAGTTCCAGCGCTACAAGCATCACCCGGTGATTGCCCAGTACCTGGAAGGCGGCAAGCGCGTTTCTTATGGCGCCCGCGCCATTTGCAAGGGCGGCCTCAACTCGCTGCCGAAGATGGTCTTCAACGGTGGCGCCCTCATCGGTTGCGACCTTGGCACCCTGAACTTCGCCAAGATCAAGGGCAGCCACACCGCCATGAAATCAGGCATGCTCGCTGCCGACGCCGTGGCTGACGCCCTGTTTGCTGGCAAAGAAGGCGGCGATCAGCTGACCGGCTATGTAGACGCATTCAAGGCCAGCTGGCTGTACGACGAGCTGTTCCGCAGCCGTAACTTCGGCCCGGCACTGCACAAGTTTGGCCCGCTGATCGGTGGCGGTATCAACTGGCTCGACCAGAACATCTTCGGTGGCAAGATTCCTTTCACCCTGCATGACACCAAGCCGGATTACGCGTGCTTGAAGCTAGCTGCAGACGCGCCGAAAATCAGCTACCCGAAACCCGACGGCAAGCTCAGCTTCGACAAACTCAGCTCGGTATTCCTCTCCAACACCAACCATGAAGAGGAACAACCCTGCCACCTGAAGCTCACCGACCCGAGCATTCCGCTGGACAAAAACCTGCCGATGTACGACGAACCGGCACAGCGTTACTGCCCGGCCGGCGTATACGAAATCGTGACCAAGGAAGACGGCGAGAAGAAATTCCAGATCAACGCGCAGAACTGCGTGCACTGCAAAACCTGTGACATCAAGGACCCTGCCCAGAACATCAACTGGGTCGCCCCTGAAGGCACAGGCGGGCCTAACTACCCCAACATGTAAGAACCGCCTCGTATCGCTGCGCGTCGGCGATACAGCGCTAAACCGGGCATCGCACTCGCTAGCAGGCCCGATACAAGGTGGTAAGACGCAAAAAGGCTCCCTCGGGAGCCTTTTTTATTGCGCTAAATTTAACCTGCGCGTCAGTCCGGTTGCGGGGCGATGGGGAAAAACACCCCACTACTCCACACACCCAACCACGCTTTACCCTCAAGCTCGCGTGTTACCGCCAACTCGACCAGCTGGTAAAACACGTTGCGGTGCACCAGCGCCTCAAGGTTGCTGCGCACATGCAGGTAGGGCGAAGGCTCCTCGGTTGCAGCGTCCAGCTCCACTCGCAGTGGGTGCTCGGCACCGGCCACCACTTCGTCTTCAACATTGGTGACAAAACGCAGCACCTGCGCCTCACCCTCACCTTCCACGTGCAGGCTGAGTGCCACAAAAGGCGCATCATCAACCTGGATACCCACCATTTCTACCGGCGTCACCAACACATACTTATCGCCGTCACGGCGGATAATGGTGGAGAACAGTTTAACCATCGGCTTGCGGCCAATCGGCGTGCCCATGTAATACCAGGTGCCATCGCGGGCGATGCGCATATCGATGTCGCCACAGAAGTCCGGATTCCACAGGTGCACCGGCGGCAAGCCTTTGCCCTCACCTTTAGGTATCTGCGCCAGCAAATTGCCGGTCTTATCTATGTCAGTCATCAGCCCTCCTCAATGCCCCAAGCCCAACAAGCGCCGCGCGTAATCCTGCAGCGCCGGACCGATCAGGTCTTCTGGCTTGGTATCGTAAAGTGTCAGAAAGCCCCCGCGGCTTCGAATACGTGAAGTATCGACCAAATAGCGGGTATTGGTTTCGATCAGCATCAGTTGAATCACCCCGCGATCGGTGCCCAGACGATCCAGCGCCTCCTGATCTTCCCATTCCTCGACAGTACCGATGCGGTCATCGGCAGAAGCGAAGCGGCTGTAGAGCAAATAGTGCGCTCCCGCCTCGCGCGCTTCAGCCAGCGACTCCTCGAGACCTAACGGCGACTTGGCGCGACGCACCATGGGGAAATACTCGACGAACCCTTTGTAGGCCTCTTCAGCTACCACGTTGGGCCGCGGATAAGCCGCGCCCGGCGGAACAAAATGGCCTTGGGCGATGTAAATAAACGAGTCAGCCTGTAACCGCCAAGAGCTGGCACGGCGCGTTTGGCTGTGGTCGAGCACACCGACATCGCGAAGTTGATAAATCGCCTCATCCGCCAGGTCGCTGGCCTTCATACAGCCGCTCAGCAACAGCACACCTACTATCAGCAACACATTACGCATCGTGCTTCTCCCGCAGCCGGTGACAGAAAACCGGCAGATAGGGCCTAGATGCAGGTTTCACGCCAGCCACATCACTTAAAGGCCGCGCTGCCATTCCTGACGCAAATGCGCTTGCTGCGGCGTTTCAATAGCCTGGCGCACCTGCGCCAGCAAGCGCTGCTTGTCTGCACCCAACGTACCCTTGAGTACCAGGTAGTTGGAGGCATGGTCACTGCGAAATACTGTGTCGCGCAGCTCAAGCCCCTGTAGCAAACGCTCGACTTCAACAAATAACTGCTGCTGGTTAAGCGCCTGGAAATCGGCAAAGCCCTGCCGAAAACGCGCCTCACCTTGAGGAAAGCTGACCACCAGGGTCGAGAGAAACTCAGGCTGCGACTCGCTCATCAGGCGCGCAGAATTATCGGCATGCTGTTCACTCAGCAGCGTGCCGCCCAGGCCATTGAGGATCATCACTGAGCGGGTGATACCGGCTTGCCCCAGTTTATCCAGCGCGCTCAGGCTGGACGCATAGGTCTCACCCTTATTCACCCGCGCTAGCACTTCATCATCCCCCGACTCACAGCCAACATAGGCCATGCCCAGCCCAGCATCGGCCAGCTCCTTGAGCTCAGCCACTGACTTTTTGCGCAGGTTGCGCGGCAAGCAGTAGCTAGAGACGCGCGTGACTTCAGGCATGTGTTCACGAATTGCGGTAAGGATGGTCAGCAAACGTCGCGTGGGCATGACCAACGCATCACCATCGGCCAGAAATACCCGCTGCACAATCATTTGCTCGCCTGTGCGGCGAATTTCCTCAAGCACTTGCGCCTCATCGCGGGCACGAAATTTCTTCTGTTCCTGAGTGTACATTTCGCAAAACGTACACTGGTTCCACGAGCAACCATTGGTCACTGGCAGAATCAGCGAATGAGCTTCACTGGGCGGGCGGAACACCGGCTCGATATAGCTGATGGGGAAATCTTGCATGGCGTCTACTCACAGCAGGTGACGGCCCTAGCCGCCAATAATCTTCATCACAGTCGCGCCGCCAGAGAAGGCAACGTCCTGTTTATCGCCCAGCGCCTTGACCAACAAGCCCTGCAACGCCGGCAACGCCTGATGGCGCGGTTTGTCGAGCAAGTCGCCAATGTAGTGGCGATTGCTCGATGACAGGCAGCCATGCAGCCAGCCCGTCGAGGACAGGCGCAGCCGCGAACAGGTACGGCAGAACGGCACGCTTTCATTGGCAATCACGCCAAAAAATCCCTGCCCCGCAATTTCATAACGCAATGCCGTGGCATCCACAGGTGCGGCCGCCTGACTAAAGGCATAGCGCTCGGCAATCATGGCCAACAACTCGGGCATCCCAACAAACTGACGCTGAAAGCTACCGCCATCACGCGCTAGATGGCCCATGCGCATCAGCTCGATAAAACGCAGCTCAAAACCATTGGCCAGGCAATAGTCGAGCAACGGCATTACTTGGTCGAGATTCTGCCCGCGCAACGGCACCATGTTGAGTTTGATCTGCAGCCCTGCCGCCCGCGCTTGTTGCAGGCCATCGAGCACTGTCGCCAAGTCACCGCCACGGGCAATTGTGCGAAACGCCGTCACGTCCAGCGTGTCGAGGGAAATATTCAAGCGGCGGATACCGCATTCCAGCAGCAATGGCAGCTTGCGCGCCAACAGCTGACCGTTGCTGGTCAGGCTGATGTCAGCCAAGCCAAGCTGGCTAACACCGCGCAACAAGGTCTCCAGCTTGGGGCTGACCAGTGGCTCACCACCGGTGATGCGCAGCCGTTCGATACCGGCGGCCTCAATCAGATAGGCCACACCACGCAACATGGCATCAGCCGACAACTCATCCTGCGCGGCCACCAGACGCTTACCGTCGGGCACGCAATAGGTGCAGGCATAGTTGCAAGCGGCAGTCAGGCTGATACGCAAGTTGCGAAAGCGTCTGCCCTGGCGGTCAACGATCATGCACGACTCCAACAAATAGAGGGGCCGAGTATAGGGTCGCCGCCCGCGCAGCAGAGTGGTTATCCACCCGCTGAATACCTTAGCTAGCCGGCGTGTCGCCTTCGCGCTTACGCTTGTTGCCCATGCGCACGCCAATATCCATGAGGAACTGGAAGAAACCTTCCTGATCTTCCAGCACATTGCTCCAGAACGGCGAGTGATACAGCGCCACAGCGCCGTGCACCAGCGCCCAGGCAGCGCAGTAATGGAAATACGGCGGCACGTCTTCCAACTTGCCTTCGGCGATACGGCCTTTGATCAGCTGGGTCAGGCGCTCGAAGTTGGACGCGCGGATCTTGTGAAGTTGCTCGACCATCTCCGGCACTTGATTGCCCTTGACCACCTTCTCTTCCAAGCGATCAAACAGACGGTAGCGCTGCGGGTCGCGCATGCGGAACTCAAAATAGGCGCGCGAAAGGGCTTCTTTGTCACGATCAACATCGGCCGAATGCAGCAGCTCATTCAAGTCACGCTCGTAATCAAGCATCAGGCGCAGGTAGATTTCTGCCTTGGATTTGAAATGTTTGTAGATGGTGCCTTTGCCAATACCAACCGTGTCGGCAATCATCTCCACCGTCACGCTGTCTTCGCCCTGATCGAGGAAGAGCTTCAGTGCTGTGTCGAGAATTTCCTGTTCGCGGCGGCGAAACTCACGGACCTTGCGGGGTTCTTTATGCATAAAAGGACTAGAGGGTCAAAAAAACGAAGGCGCGTATTATGCCTAACTAACGGCAAATTGCACGGATCATCCGACCATGTACGCAGTAGATGACGAGTTTCCGCAACTTCCCGGCCTGCGCTATTTGAATCACGCAGCCGTCTCCCCCTGGCCACAACGGTCAGTCGATGCGGTCAGCCAATTCGCCATTGAGAACGCCCGCACCGGCGCTCGAGATTACGCCCGCTGGCTGCAGGTCGAGCGGCGCCTGCGTGAACGCTTGCAGAGGCTGCTCAACGCTCCGTCTTGCGCGGATATCGCCTTGGTAAAGAACACCTCCGAAGCGCTGTCATTTGTCGCCTTTGGTCTGGACTGGCGAGCAGGCGACAACGTGGTGATCAGCGATGAAGAATTCCCCTCCAACCGGATTGTGTGGGAGGCGCTTGCACCTCTGGGCGTCGAGGTGGTGCAAGTCAATCTACACAGCGGCGACGCAGAAGCCGCCTTATTGGCTGCCTGCGGCCCGCGCACGCGATTGATGGCAATCAGCGCGGTGCAGTACGCCAGCGGTCTGCGTTTGGATCTACCGCGTTTAGGTCAGGGCTGTCAGGCACGCGGCGTACTGCTGTGCATCGATGCCATCCAGCAGCTCGGTGCCCTGCCCTTTGACGTGCAAGCTAGCCAATGCGCCTTCGCCATGGCCGACGGGCACAAATGGCTGCTCGGGCCGGAGGGGCTCGGTGTGTTCTATTGCCGCAGCGACCTGCGCCCACAGCTCAAGCTGCATGAGTATGGCTGGCACATGCTCGAACAGGCCGGCGACTACCAGCGCACCACATGGGAGCCCGCCAAGAGCGCCCGGCGCTTTGAATGCGGCAGCCCGAATATGCTCGGCGCCATGGCCTTAGAGGCCAGCTTGTCGTTACTGGAAGAGGTAGGCATGAGTACGGTTGAAAGCGCCCTACAGGAACGTATGCAGTGGCTGCTGGATGGACTGCGCAACATCCCAGGCGCGCACCTGCACAGTGCTGTGACACGCCAACAGCGCGCGGGAATTTTAACGTTCAGCCTAGCGGGCTGGCAGCATCAGGCCTTGTTTGAGCGCCTGAAAGAACAACAGGTGGTTTGCGCGCAACGCGGGGCCGGTATCCGTCTGTCGCCACACTTCTACTCAGACCCCAAGGTAATTGACGATACATTGAGAGTACTGCGCCAGCTGGCTACTGCTTGAGGACTCAGCAGCGCGATGCGTATTCCAAATACGTTTAAGAATGTAGTTAAACGGCCTGGACGTTCGGCAATCTTCACCAATACTGATGGTTACTGGTGTGCGGCGTATCCCCCAAGCGCCCCGCCAGGCAAAGTACCGTGGACCGCGTGCTTTGATTTACTCCTAATGGTCTTAACCCGGTCTCATCCCCCAGAGGCCGGGTTTTTTTTGGCTGCAGCTTTTATCGGGCAACCTCTATCAGGCAGTCGCTATCAAACAACTCGGGCCAGCGGAAAAAGGCGTTTGAAGTTGGCTGTGGTCTGCTCCGCCAACTGCTCGAAGCTGACGCCGCGCAGCACTGCCAGGTACTCGGCCACATCGCGCACATATTCGGGCAAATTGGGTTTGCCGCGATGCGGGATCGGCGCCAGATAGGGCGAATCGGTTTCCACCAGCAGGCGATCGACCGGCACCTGACGCGCCACTTCGCGCAGCGCCTCGGCATTGCGGAAGGTCACGATGCCCGACAGCGAGATATAGAAACCGATATCTAACGCAGCCTTGGCCATCTCCCAGTCTTCGGTGAAGCAATGCAGCACGCCCGCTTGTGGTAACGCGGCTTCGCGCAGCAGGGACAAGGTGTCGGCACGCGCTTCGCGGGTATGCACGATTACCGGTTTACCGGTAATCCGCGCCGCGTCCAGATGTAGGCGAAAGGATGTTTGCTGCAGCGCCGCGGATTCCGGCTCGTAATGGTAATCCAGCCCGGTCTCGCCGATGGCCACCACCTGCGGGTGATTCAGCTCACCCAGCAGCCAGTCCAGTGCCGGCGCAGCACCCGGCTCAAGGTCCAGCGGGTGCACGCCGACCGAGCAATCGACATCGGCATAACGCTCAGCCAGGCCTTTGACTGCGGCAGCATTATCGGCGCTGACGCCAATGCACAAAAAATGACCAACGCCGCGCGCGCGTGCAGCATCCAGCGCCGCATCAAGTGAACCGCCATGGGCGGCCAGATCAAGGCGGTCAAGGTGACAGTGGGAATCAACCAGCATGGGGAACAATCACTTGAGAATCGGTGCCACAGAGCAAGCACCGTGATACGGAGGAAAAACCACTTACATGGTGTGCGTCGGGCGATCCGAGGTCAGCGCACCGGCCAGGTAGGTTTCGATCTTGTTGCGTGCGGTGTTGTCGCCGTCATTGAACTGCACGCCCACACCGGCGGCGCGGTTGCCCTGAGCACCTTTGGGAGTGATCCAGACCACCTTGCCGGCGACCGGAATCTTTTCTGGCTCATCCATCAGGTTGAGCAACATGAAGACTTCATCACCGAGTTTGTAACTCTTGTTGGTTGGAATAAACAGGCCGCCATTTTTGATAAAGGGCATGTAAGCGGCATAAAGCACGGATTTGTCTTTGATTGTCAGCGACAAAATTCCGTTACGCGGGCCCAAGTTAGGAGGCAGACTCATGCGGCATTCCTGATTTTATTCACTTAATGGCCGATTCTAGCCCGGTCCGGGCAAGCTTGCCCACTGCACCAGCAAGGCTTCGAGAAGCAAGACACGGTTAAGGTTAGCCTTACCGATGACTTTTTGACGTTGCGCCAGCAGCCAGTCCTGAATACTCAGCACTTTCGCCTGCGGGGTTTTCTCCGCAAGGTACTGCACCACCTTGCGCATATCGGTTTGCCCGAGGCCATCTTCATCACGAGTCAGTTGATAACGCAGCATCAACTGTGACCACTGACAGAACCAGTCAAACAACAATTGCAGAGACACTGCGTTCCAACTCTCGGCTAATTGGCTAGGCGCAATCTGCTGTTTAAGTAGCTTTTTTACCCCATCGACCACCTGGGCACGCTGGGCGCTGACGCCCTGTTCATGCATCTTCACGGCTGCCAGCGGCGAACCGGCGGCCAGAAACAGCAATTCACGGTGCTCATCTGCACTGCAGCCCGGCAACGTTTGCTGCAGCCAGGCCAAACTCATCGCCTCGCTGGGCAGTGGGCAGGCCTGTTGCACGCAGCGGCTTTTCACCGTGGGCAGCAAGCGACTCGGTTGGTGACTGATCAACAGCAATACGGTATTGCCGGAAGGCTCTTCCAGGCTTTTCAGCAAAGCGTTGGCGGCGTTGACGTTCATCGACTCAGTCGGCTCGACCAGCACCACCTTGCGCCCGGCCAGTTGCGCGGTCTGCACCACAAAGCTGACCAGATCACGCACCTGATCGACCTTGATTGCCTTATCGGCCTCTTCAGGTTCCAGAACGTAATTATCCGGATGGGTACCCGCGGCCAGCAGATGACAGGATTTGCACTGCCCGCAGGCATCCAGGCCCGCAGGCTGCTGACACAACAAACGCGCCATCAGGCGCTCAGCCAGCGCGCGCTTGCCGATGCCAGCCGGGCCGTGAAACAGATAGGCATGGGCATGCTGCGTGCGCCCCGCCAGTTGCTGCCAAAGTGAATCCTGCCAGGGGTAAGCGTCAGCCACGCTGCAGCTCCAGCAGTTGCGGCAACAGTTTGTCGAGCGCCAGTTGAACGTCGCTCAGCGATTGCGCGGCATCCAGAATGCGGTAACGCTGCGGTTGCTCGGCGGCGCGGCGCAGGTAGGTTTGGCGCACGGCATCGAAGAACTGCCGCCCTTCCTGTTCAAAGCGATCCAGCCGACCGCGCGCAGCAGCGCGGGCCAAGCCCACTTCAACCGGCAGATCAAACACCAGCGTCAGGTCAGGACGTAACGCGCCCTGAACGAATTCTTCTAACAGGGCGATTCGCACCTCAGAAAGGCCACGACCACCGCCCTGATAAGCGTAGGTTGCATCGGTAAAGCGATCACAGAGCACCACAGCGCCTCGCGCCAAGGCCGGGTGAATAACCTGGGCCAGGTGTTGTGCGCGCGCAGCAAATACCAGCAACAACTCGGTGTCGGCCGCCATCGGCTCATCACTGGGCGCCAGCAACAGTTCGCGCACC
>Ga0070747_1001560_pt1 | contig 11123 bp, 3 predicted proteins | sample VirMetDEL_Mar_31_FD_77321 | JGI IMG/M metagenome (GOLD analysis project Ga0070747, IMG submission 77321) | Aqueous microbial communities from the Delaware River and Bay under freshwater to marine salinity gradient to study organic matter... | ecosystem: Environmental > Aquatic > Marine > Coastal ...
TACCAGAAAATGGTACAGGAGGTTTTATTGTTGAAAAACAAGATCAACCAATAGTTGCTGGGTTTCTATACACTACAAACTCTAAAGCAGCTTTACTTGAGTGGATTGTTTCTAATCCTAAATATAGAGAAGATGACAGGCAAAAAGCTATAGAGCTTTTAATTGAGGGTGCTGAGAGTGTTTGTAAAAAACAAGGTATAAAATATATATTTAGCATTGGTAGAACAAAACAGCTAATAAATACACATAAAAAACTAGGGTACACTGTAGATGAAAAACCCTCTAATGAAATAACAAAAATACTTTAATATGGCAATAGTAACAGCAGCAGCTACGCTTACGGTAGTAGGAGGTTTAGCATCAGCAAATCAAGCTGATAAAGCAGCGGGTAGAGCTAGTAGAAATGCTGCTAACGCTCAAAGAGAAATTGACGCAACAAAAGCTGCAAGAGCAGTAATACCTAATCCTTATGCAAATGTAAAAGACTTAAGCTCTATGGCTAAAGATCTTTCGGGTAATATTTCAAATCCATTTGCTAATTTAGGTGTTGCTACGCAAGCCGCTGAAATGCAGGTTGAAGAAGCTGATATAGCTTTAGCTAACACTTTAGACACTTTAAGATCTACAGGCGCTAGTGCTGGTGGTGCAACTGCATTAGCACAAGCCGCTTTACAAAGTAAAAAAGGTGTTTCTGCAAATATAGAGCAACAAGAAGCACAAAACGAAAAACTAAGAGCACAAGGCCAACAACAATTAGATCAATTAAAAATGGCTGAGCAACAAAGAATACAAAGCATACAGATAAGTGAAGGTCAAAGAACTCAAGCCGCTGAATCAGCTGGTATACAATTTAAGTTTCAACAAGATGAAAATAGAAATGTTGCTGATTTAGATAGAGCTTCAGGTATGTTAACACAGCAAAGGCAGATGGAAGCTGATGCAAACGCTGCGAAAGCTGGTGCACTTACTGGAATAGCCACAGGTTTAGCTGGTTTAGGTATGGGTGTTATGAGTGGCGCCGGTGCTGCAGGAAAAAGTGTTGGAGAATTTTTAAAAATTTAGATAAATGAGTTATAGAAATCCAGGAATAATAAGAGATCGTACTGCGGATGTTTATGTGCAAGCTAGTAAAGATTTAACAAATATTTTTATAAAAGGTATTGAAGCAAAAGGAGCTCGTTTAGCCGCTGAAGCAGATGAAAAAAAGAAAGATGATGAAAGATGGCGTTTAAATGCTAATAAAAACTCTAGAGTTATAAGAAAACAAAATAAAACAACAGGTGATTTTATTAATACTATAGATGGTAATCTTACTGACTCATATCAGGATAACATTGAAATTTTAGGAAATCCAGCTTTAACAGCTTTAACAGACAATGAGACAAAGACTGATTTATCTGTTGAACAAAGACAGGCTAACGATGATATATATGCTAAGTATGAAAACTATAATACAACTACTCAAACTTTAGGAGGTTTATTTAAAGCAGAATTAAATGAACATTATGGCGAAAAAGATGGGGAAGTTGGTTTATCTTCTTCTTCTATTGGATTAGACTGGAATTATGTAGGTGATAACAATGGTGAAAGAGTAGGAAACATGTTTATAATAAATGCTTTAAATAATACTGACGCTGCTTCAAACTACGGTGGAACCATGTCTAAAACAGGTGGATATGATGAAAAAGGTAATTCTAATGCAACTTTTGTAACTAAAATACCTTCTGATAATAAAGAATTTTTAAAGTTTAGACCAGAGTTTAAAAGAGGAGATATGGACGATAAAGAGTGGTCTTTACATAAAGAATTTAACGGTATAGTTGAAGAAAATGGGCAATTTGTTTTTAGAAGAGTTATTAATAATGAAAACTTTGGTGAAGGATTTGTTAGAAAAACAATGGCAGGTCCTAGTGCAGAAGATATGTTAGTAAAACCCGGTTTAGTAACTGAAAAAGGTGGCATTCCTAATGAAGCTTTTATAACAGATAAATTAAATGCTCAAGTACAAAGTATATCAAGCTCAAAAGGTGGCAGAAAAACAACGAAAACTAACACAAGAAGATATTTTAATAATAATTTTTATGTAGGAAAAAGTTCTGCTAATTGGCAAACCGCACTTTCTAAGGCTACAGCCCTTACTGGTCAAAATAACACTAGAGATATTAATGATTATCTTAGAAATAGATTAGATATAACTAATCCTGAAGAAGTTATGAATGAAGGTGTTTATGATCCAAATTTAATAGCCAAAGCAATGCAAATGAAAGTGCAAAGAGATGGGTTAAAAGAATACAGCAATAAAATTGCAGATGAAAAAGATGTTGCTTATTATAAATCGCTAGGAATAGACATTGCAATTAGAGAACGTATTTATTTCGAAGAATCTAATCCAAGTGAAGTTTTTGATGCTACTCCTCCACCAGCTGAAACAGCTGATCCATTAGGTTATGTTAAAAACAGAATTAACAGTTTAATAAATATTGAAATACCAAAAACAAGTACTTTTGGCGATACCTCCTCTTCATCATATAAAAAGAATATAGAAACGTTAAGTAAAAGTTTAGGTAAAAAAACGAACGCTATGGGTAAAACTGCGGCAATTAAAGTTCAAAAAGAAACTTATGATGAACTTTTAAATAAATATGGAGAAACAAATAAAGATGTTATAGACGCTAAAGCTACTCTAGATGAAATTGAATCAGGTGATTCAAAAGCTCTTTGGATTATAAAAGGTGACAAAGCTAATAGAGTGGAAGATTACAACCCTAACGATATAACGTCTAATTTAGAAATTTTACTAGAATATGGTGATCAACTTAGTGCTAAAGAAAAATCATATTTAAAATCTGAAATACAAAGAATTAGAATAGAACAAGATCCTTTTAATGTTGATTAATATTTAATAAAATTTAATATGACAGATTATATAATTAACGGTATAACTTATACTGAAGCTGATATAGAAGCTCAAGCTAAAAAAAGAGGTTATGATTTAGAAACTTATAAATCAAAACTTAAAGAAAAGCATGGAGAAAATTTTCAATTAGGCCCTGTAAATACAGAGACAAATATAGGGTCGGAAACAAATATGGTCTCCAATTCGGAAGATGGTTCTTTGGATTTATCAAAAATTAATATACCAAAACCGTTAAAAGATAAAATAGAACCTAGCACACCGAAACAAATAAAAATAGATAGCGAAAAAAGATATAAATCTACATTACCAAAAGAAGAATTAGCTGTTTATGAAAAATCTAATATTGTTCCAGAGGATTATTTTGAAATTGATATAGATAAAGATTATAAACCTATATTTTCAAAAACAGGAAACATTTTAAATAAACCTAAGACAAAAAAACTAGATGCTATACAAATGCAGGATGTTTTAAACACTACAGAAGGTATGTATAAAAACATTTTATTAAGTCCTAAAAATTTTGGTTTGCCATTTTCTAGTCAGTCTGAAAACGCAAGTTATCAATACAGCGCTGAAGAATTAAATGAAATACAAGAAGCTGCTTATGAAAATGTAGTTAAAAAAACAGGTTTAAAAATTTCAAAAAATGATTTTATAAAATTATATTCAGCAGACAATTTTTCATTACTTCAAGACACTGTTGCAACTAGTCAAAAAATAAACAATGCTAGATTAGCTTTAGCAAACGATACTTTAGACACTAAGTTTAAAGACGAACAAATAAATATTTTTTACAATTCTAAATCCAATAAAGAGCAAGCTAAAATTAATGAGGTTGCAAAAATTAGAGATGCACAAAAAAATATTACTAAAACTCAAAGCCAAATAAATAGTTTAAATAAAGAAGATGAAAACTATAATAGTAAATTAAAAGCTCTTAACATACAACTTGACCAGCAAGAGGCTATAATAAAAGAGGCTAACGAGTTAATAGAAAGAAATGCTACTACAACAACGTTAGTAATGTCAGCAGGCGGTGTTCCACAGCAGGTTACAAAGGTTGATGAATCTTTAAAAAGTGCATTTCTTAAAAAAGGCTATACTCAATCTTCTATTGATAGAATATTAAAAGCAAAAAACACAGTAAAAGCTACATCAGCAGTTGGTATAAATGCTATAAAAATTTCTGATCCTAATTTAACTGATGAAGAAGCTTTAGTAAAATATTTTGATTCTCAAGTTTTAAGGAAACAAAACTTAATAAAAGAAAATAGTGAAAAAATAATATCTTTTGATTTCCAAAAATTAACAATGCCTACTGAATTACAGCGCAAATTAAGTTCTATTGGTTTATTTGCTAATGACAAAGGTATAACTAAAGCAACATCGTCGCAGATAAAACAGCTAGGTTTTTCTTCAAGAAATTTTGAAGGGTTTTTTGATTCTAAAATATGGAAAGATGTTATATCTGAAGAAGATCTTAATTATTTAAAAGCTAGTGAACAATCTTTAGATGATGTAGATGGTGATTTATTAGGTTTGTATGATATGATTTATCAAAATACAGATCCTGCTGCTTTAAAAAAACCTGGGTTTATAAAAAATATAGCTCAAAATGCAGTTATAGCTACAGCTATGGAATTTGGAGCATCACCTGAAGAAGCTGAAAATTTATCTACATTAGGTCAAGGTAAAAGAAATAGGTTTATGCTTGACAGAATTGACGAGGTTACTAGAGAATACAATACAGCTAATCCTTCTGATGCTATTCAATTTACAGATGAGCAAAAAGAAAATATAGAGAGAACCTTCATGGAAGAGGTTGAAGAAGGTACAGGTCAAATGGTGCCAGTAATTGGTAAGATAATAGGTTTAACCACTATTACTGGAGGTGCTATGAATATAATAAAAGGCTCTAAGTGGATGGCTCAAGCTTTAAAAAATGGTACAGGTTACGAAAATCTTATGGCTAAAATACTACAATCAAAAGGCATGTCTTTAGCTATTGAAGAAGCAAACATGCAGCTTGTAGGTTTTGAACCTGGTACTGGTTTATCTTTTGGCGTTGGTAGAATGCTTGCTAAACCTATAACATTAAGTAAACTAACTGGTGGTAGACTACCAGCTTTAAATCCATTGTTTGAAAAAGTTCCTAAAGCAGGTGTTATTGGTGCTTTATCCAGTGAGTTAGCTACTGTAGCTGGTTTAGGATATGAAGATTTAATGGATAATAAAGATTTTTCCAATGAATTTAATGCTTTATATGGAGATTTAAGTGAGACAACTAGAAGACTTTTAGTTAATTCTATGGTATTTGGTATAGCAGGTGTAGGAAGTGTTAAGAGAACTGATCTTATGTCTACTGGTGCTAAGCTTAGTGCTATAAAAGATATAGAAATTAAAAAACAAGAGCTTTTGGGTAAAGATTTAATACAATCAACTAGTCCAGATGGAAAAGTTTTTGCTAGACAAAAAACTAAAGAAGATTTAAATCCCGCTGATAAGAAAAAATACGAAGCATTAGAATCTGCACAAATAAATTTAGCAAATTTATATGAAAAAGAAGTTTTAGAAGGTGATTTAGATATTAACAGCCCAGAGTTTGAGACTAAATTTAATAAAAGGTTTACAGAACCTATGACTAAAGCTATACAAAACGTTGTACCTGAGTTTAAAGGGTTTAATACTAAGTTTGGTAGTGGTGAAAAGTTTAGAAATCAATACTTTGAAAAAGATGCTAAGGGTAAAGATGCTGGTAATACAGCAGAATGGGATCCTAACACAAACACTGTTTATTTTGACAAAGCTAAATATAATGCAGGCAAACCTTTACACGAATTCACTCACATAGCAATGGGTGCGTATTTTGCTAAAAATCCTACAGCTAAAAGAAACTTTACTAAAAAAATGGAAGTTCTTTTTAAAGACTTTGAAATAGGTGATTATAAAGGGGCAGAGCTTATGCAAGCTATTAAAGAAAAATATGGTAAAGATAAGGAATTAAATTCTGAAGAATATCTAGCTTTTATGACAGAATTTTTAGCTAATCCAAATGTTTACTATAGTAAGGTTGCACCTAATTTTATAAAAGAAATTACAGCAGATATAAAAGATATTCTTGTAGAAACTGGTATGAGTAAATTTGCACCTAAACCTACCAATGCTAAAGAGTTTATAGAATTACTAGCATCATTAGGTCAGTCTGCTAGAAAAGGAACTAAACTAGAAGTTAAAGCATCTACATTAGCTAAGTTAGAAGATATTGATTTTTTAGGTATTGAATACGTTGATACTAAAAAAGCTATTGAAACTGTAAAAAAAGAAACAAAAGCATCTAAAGATTTATTTCAGCAAACTGATAAAACTTATAGAGAAAATAAAGAACTATGGGTAGATAAAGAAGCTAATAAAACTAAAAGAGACAGAGTTATAGCTGAAATGGCTTATAAGTGGGAAAATGAAATAGATAGAAAAATGCCTACATTAGAAAATTTTTCTAAATCAGAAATTAAAGATATTGTTTTTGAATTTGTTACAGCTGAAAAAAGAGGCTTAAGAGACTTAATGGATAAGTTTGATCAACAAAAATTATTAGACAAAGATGGTAATCCTTATGAAAGTATTAGTGCTTATTTAAACACGCCTGGGATAATACAAAAAAGATTAATAGAGTTTTATAAAGATAATCCTAATTTTAATAAAATTCGTAAATCTTTAGAGGATGAAAGCGTTAAAGAATTGACAAATGTAAAAAATGATATTGTTGTTGAAACCGCATTTAAAGATAAACAAGGTAAATTAAACGTTTCAGAAAGATTTAATATAGATAAAGAAGTTGATGTTGTTATTGATAAACTTTCTGCTAATGAATTAACTACTACTAATTATAAAAATACTATAAATAGAATTGAGGAAATTGTTAATAAAAAATTTACGCCTCAATTTATATCTCAACCTGCTAACGCTAAAACAATATATGATGCATTTCCTAAAAGCATTATGTCTGATGGTAAAGCAACAGGTGTAAAAAGAGCTTTAATAAAAGCTTTTTATAAAGAATCAGACATAAGAACGGATGCAGCTGGTGGTAAATCAAAGCAAGGTTTAACAGAGCAAGTAAAGCAACCTTTTAATATAAAAATATGGGAAAATTTTGTTAATAGAAGAACTTTACCAAATGGTAAACTTGAAAGAATAAACGATCAATTAAATCCAAGATTAGACGCAATAAAACAAGAGTTTGGAAAAGCTGCAACTAACCAAGCAAAGACTAAATTTTTAAAGAAAGAATTTGAAGGAAACCCAGCATTAGAAACAGTAATAGAATTTGTATCAGATGGTAAATCCCCTATTTTAGCATCTAAATTATTAAGACCAGCTAAAAAGTTTATGAATAAACTAAAAACTTTAACAAACATTAAAGATAAAAAAGCTTTATTCAATAGACAACCAGAAGAATTAAAAGAAGCTTTAGACAATATTATATTATCTACTGGAAAAGAAAAAGATGTTATTTCTTATATTGATAAATTAAACAAAGAACAAGTTTTATTAGAAACTAAATATATAGAAAAATACGCTAAAGATTTTGATATAAGTTTAGATCAAGCTAGAAAAGAAATGATTGAAAGCGAGACAAAATGGAAACCTACTAGAAAAAGGTTAGGATTATCAGAGGGTGGTAAAAATACTATAGCATCAAGAAAAAGAGTTAAAGTTTTTAATAAACAATTTGTTAAAGACATGATACCTGAAGGTATGACATTTAATGAATTGCCTAAAAACATGCAGCAGACTATTATTGATACTGTTGGTTTTGGAGACACTAGATTTACACAACAAGGTAGACCTTTAACTTATAAAGAATATAAAACTCAAAAAGATTATTCTAAGTTATTAGAAAAAGTATACGGTAAAGATGTTTTAATAGGAACTGGAAAAAAATTAAAAAATGAATTAGGCGAAACTATAGATTTACAAGCTATATATGGGCCAAGAAGCTGGGGAAAAAAAGGTATTAGCGGAAAAATAAAAGATATAGTTAGTCAAAAAAATATAACACCTGCTGAAGCCAGAAAACAAGTTGAGAAATTATTATCGGCAGAAGGTTTTAGCATTGATAAAACTTTAGAAGCAAATGTTGCTTTATTAAAAAATGCGTATCAATCATTAGTTGATAAGGTTATAAAAAATCCTAACAAAAAAACTTTATCTGATGTTGTTGATCTTATGGAAGCACAGGTAAATAGAGCTACTAGTATCTTTAAAGGTATGGTTCCTATGCGTAGTTTTAACATGAAACCTGAGCAAAGTTTAAAAGGTAAAAATAGAGAAAAAGTATTACACAATGAGCATTTAAGAGAATTGTTTCAAGCTAATAAAGATATAGTTATTCATATGAATGATTTTATTAGCAAAAGAATTAATAAAGAAACTTTAATAGAAAGAGTAGATAAAACTGTGTTAGAATTAGAGCAAGCTAGTATTTCTGAAAGAATGAGAGAAACTAAAGATGCTAGTGGAGCTTCTAAAAGAGATTTTTATGATCCATTAACGTTTTTAGGTAAAGACGCTATAAATCAAATACCTATTGGAAGTTATAGAAAAGGTAATAATATGGCTGAGGCTATTGTTAATTCTTTAAAACCAAACCAAAAAGCTGTAATATTAAATACACCTAGCTCTAAATTAAACTCTGATGGAATACAGGTTAAACAAAGGTTACAATACCCTAAAGACTACAAAAAAGTAAAAACAAATAATGATAATATTGCTAAAAAAGCTGGCATAAAAAATTCTAAAAAAATGAATCAAGGTGAGTTATTTTTAGAACTTTCTAAAAAAGATAAAGAAAACGCTAAAAAAATTAAAGAACGTTTTGCATCTAAAGATTTATCTAAAGAATTTAATGATATACTAGAACAATCTAGTGGTGTTGAAAGTGTTAAGGAGTTTTCTGATATAAGAGCTAAAACTATAGGTAAAAATAAAAGAAAATGGCAATTATTTATACCAGATTCTGCGGCTGATTTAAATGGCCTTATAGATGTTACATTAGGTAAAGGTAAAAAAGGTGATGCACAAAGAAAATGGTATAAAAAAAATATTATAGATCCATTTAATAAAGCTGAAGACGCTTTAGTTAGAGATAGAGTAGCTTTAACATCTGGTTTTAAGGCTTTAAAAAAGCAATTAAAAGTTGTGCCAAAAGATCTAAGAAAAGAAGCTATAGAAGGTTTTACGTTTGAGCAAGCTATTAGAGTTCACACATGGAATAAGCAAGGTATGAAAGTAGAAGGTTTGTCTAAAAGAGATCTTAAAGAACTTAGCGATATAATAGAAAAAAATCCTGAATTAAATGCTTTTTCAGAACAATTAATAGAGCTTGGTAAAGGTGAAGGTTATCCGGCTCCACCTAAAGACTGGTTGGCTGGTAGCATATCAACAGATCTTAGAACTGGATTAAATAGAGGAGGTAGAGCTAAATATTTAGAAGCTACAGGTTATACTGAAAATATAGGTAAAATATATTCTAAAGAAAATTTAAACAAATTAGAAGCTTTATACGGTAGCAAATACAGAGTGGCCTTAGAAAACATGTTAGGTAGAATGAAAACAGGTATTAACAGAAAACCTTCAGCAAATGCTTTAGAAAATAGAGCTCTTGATTGGATTAACAATGCTAATGGCGTTACAATGTTTTTAAATGCTAGATCTGCGGTGCTTCAAACAATATCATCTGTAAACTATATTAACTGGACAGATAACAATCCTCTAATGGCTGGTAAAGCTTTAGCTAATCAACCTCAATATTGGAAAGATTTTATGGAAATAATGAATTCTGATTACCTAGTTGACAGGCGTAACGGTTTAAAATTAAATGTTAGTGAATCAGAAATAGCTGATGCGGCAAAGTCTTCTACTAACAGTGCTCGAGGCGCAATAAACTATTTATTATCTAAGGGTTTTTTATTTACAAGAATAGCAGATAGTTTTGCTATTGCTTCAGGTGGTTCTACATTTTATAGAAATAGAATAAATACTTATAAAAAACAAGGTTTAAGTGAAGTTCAAGCAAAAGAAAAAGCTTTTAAAGATTTTAAAGAAATATCAGAAGTTTCTCAGCAATCAGCTAATGTAACTAAAATTAGTATGGAACAATCAAGTTCATTAGGCAGATTAGTTCTAGCCTTTGCTAACACACCTATGCAGTATGCAAGGTTACAAAAAAGTGCTATTTTGGATTTAGCTAATGGTAGAGGCGATTATAAAACTAATTTTTCTAAAGTAATGTATTACGGTTTTGTTCAAAACTTAATGTTTAATGCTTTACAAAACGCTTTGTTTACTAATATATGGGAGGATAATCCTGATCCTATAAAAGAAGATACTAAAAAAGCTAGAATAGCAAATGGTATGGCTGATTCTATATTAAGAGGTATGGGTATTGGTGGAGCAGGTATTTCTACTATAAAAAATGTAATGCTTAAAGTTAGATCTGAATCCAAAAAATCAAGACCTGATTATAATAAAGCGGCGATGGAGGTTTTTGATTTTATACCACCTATAGATACTAAAATTAGAAAACTAAGAAATACAGCTACGTCATTTAAATATGATAAAGACGATATGCAAAACATGAGTTTAATGGATATTGATAATCCCGTTTATTTAGCTGGAGCAAACGTTATATCAGCTGCTACTAATTTTCCCGCTGATAGAATAATTAAAAAAACACAGAATATGAAAGGTGTTTTAACTGATGAAATGGAAATGTGGCAACGTATAGCAAGGTTTGCTGGATGGAGCGAATGGGAAATTGGACCACAACAACAAAAAAATATTAAATCTACATATAAAAATAAATTTAAAAACAATATTAATTTTTCAAAAATGAAATTGAAAAATAAAATAAAATTTTAAAAACCAACTATGTTAAAATCACCATTATTAAAAAAATATTGCGGATCAGCTAAAAAAGCGCATGGTCCAGCTTGTTGGAAAACACATGAAAGAAAACCTGGTACAGTGAAAGGAGCTAAAGGAAGTTGCCAACACAAAGATCCTAACAAACGACCTAAATAAATGAAACTATGGAAAATTGTCCTTATTGCTCTAGTTGCTACTGTAGCTAGTTGCGGAATACAAAAAACACCACCAACACCTTCATCAGGAGTTTGGTTAGATGTTCCTTCTACCGTTAAGA
>Ga0070747_1001561_pt1 | contig 11122 bp, 11 predicted proteins | sample VirMetDEL_Mar_31_FD_77321 | JGI IMG/M metagenome (GOLD analysis project Ga0070747, IMG submission 77321) | Aqueous microbial communities from the Delaware River and Bay under freshwater to marine salinity gradient to study organic matter... | ecosystem: Environmental > Aquatic > Marine > Coastal...
ACTGTAGTACCAGCAGGACAAGCAACATTAACTTCATATGATCAATTTACTGTAGAAACAAGTGTAGCTGCATTAACTCATGCAAACCATTTAAATACTACAGAAACTGCTGCTAAGGAAATATTTATACAGGCAGATTTTGATAATTCAGGATTTGTTATGGTTGGTAGCTCTGGCACTGCAGCGACAGGAACATTAAAAGGAATTAGGCTAGATGCTGGCGATACACTAATACTTGCAGTAGCGGATATTGCAGATGTATTTATGGATGCAAGTGCAGCTTCTCAAAAAGCATTAGTAACAATAACAAAATAATGCTTAATATAGAAACATAAAATAGGAGAGTTATGGGTTCTAAGCTTGTAAAAAGTCAAAGTAGTAAATTACCGCTATCTGGTGGAACTATGACAGGTGAGATAACATTAGGAGCAGGTGATGCAGTTAGATTTGGGCATAACGATGAATTTATTGGTGGTAATGGTACTGATTTAACTATTTCTTCAGGTAATGACATAAATTTAATGATGATAACTGATATGAATGGTACTATAGGTAGGCATTTATATGCTAATATTGGTGGCAATCTTTATATTGATGTAGAAGGTGGTGAAGCAAGACTAACAGACGATTCAAATCCTGGGAATACATTTGTACCTGCTGATGATGCTGATATTACAACTAAGAAGTATGTAGATGAGAGAAGATTTGCTGTAACAACAGACCAATTAAATTATAGGATGGGTACTGTAAATTATTATTATGTTGGCAATCAAAGCTTAGGGGCTGCTGTTGGATCAGGTGACATTCAAAGATATGAAGCTCCTTATGCAGTATATACAGCATTAAATGCAGTTCAAGTACATTCTTGGACAGTTTATGGCTCTGTTAGTTCTAGTGTAGACTACGAATATGAATTATGGGATATTACTAATTCTGCTAATGGTGGCAGTGGTAATCTAGGTTCTGCAAAAATAGGCTCAACTCAATCGTTTAGTGGTGTAGCATCAAGAATGTACACAGTAGGCGAAAGTGGATTAGACTATACTTTAGCAGCAGGCCATCAGCTATATGTAGTTAAAAGATATACAAGTGGGTCAGGTAACAAATATACTTATGCAACTGTAACTTTAGAATTAGAGGTAATGTAATGGCAACAAATGACAAGATAGCAGATTCAGCAAGAGAAGAACAACATGGCTTTGAAATGATTGATACTATATTAGATAAGATTAATGAAGTTGCTGAGTCTAGTAGCACTTATTCTTCTAGTATTACTAATACTACTATTACAAATTTAGATTTTGGATTGAGTGTAAGCAGAGGTGTATATAAAATAAGAGCAACAGCAACGATAACTGACTCTGTAAAAGGAACAAGCCAAACTAAATATGTAGATTTAACTTTAAGATAGGAATGTAGGAAGTTTTATTTAAAAAGGAGAGTATATGCCAAAAAGGAAAAAAAGTGCCGTTAAACGTGTAATAGTAACGCCAGACAAGCACTTCCCCTTAGAGGATAAAAGAGCAATAAAGATAGTATGTAAAGCCATTGAAATAATAAAGCCTGATGCTTATATTGATTTGGGTGACACTGGGGAATGGCAACATTTTAGCACACACTACTGGAAAGGTAGATTTGCTAAGCCAATGGAAGACTTAATACCATTGTTAGAGCAGGATATTAACGATGTTAATAAGGGCATGGATCAGATAGATAAATCTCTAGATAAAGCAAAGTGTAAAGAGAGACATTTTGTTCAAGGTAACCATGAGGTATGGCTTGATAAGTTTGTATTTAGATATCCATACTTAGAGAAATATACTACTGAGAATGCCCTTAAGTTAGAAGAGAGAGGATATGAGTTTCATCCTTACAATAGGAAGAAAACTCTTAAGATGGGCAAGTTAAACTTTACTCATGGTAAGTTTGTTTCTAAATACCACTCATATAAGCATTTAGATGTTTATAGTGAGAATATAATGTACGGGCATACTCATGACCTACAGAGGCATACAAAGACTCATGCCGGAGGTACTATCAGCGCATGGAGCTTAGGGTGCTTAAAAGACATAGAGGAAGATGAAGATTGGTTAAGCGGTAGGTTAACTAACTGGAATCATGCTTTTGCAATAATTGACTTTTTTAATAATGGAGACTTTAAGGTCGAGGTAGTTGAAATTATTAATGGTAAAACAACATTATGGGGAGAAGTACTGGATGGTAATTAATGGACTTTATAGCAATCTTGGACCAATATGGATTTCCGATAGTAGCAGCAATGGGACTTGCATATTTTATTTGGAAGCAGAACAAATTCATCCAGGACACCCTAATGGAAGAGCTGGAAGAAAGTTTCAAGAGATTGGAAGGCATTATCATTCAGCTGATTAATCAACAAAAGAAGATTCAAATAGAGCAAAAAGGAATAGAAAAGTCCTATAAGGCTCTTGTAGATATAATAACTAAACTAATGAAAAAGGAGTAGTGCAATGGGAATGTTTGATAGTGTAAAAGCAGACTTAGTAAATGAAGTATTTGGTGAAGAGTTACAGAAAGAAATTGTAACTGCATTAAATAAGAATATAGATATACCATTTTTATCTGAAGAAACAGAGGAAAAAGCTATGAACGCTTTATACGATACAGTTGAAGGTATCATTAAGGCAGCTATACTTAAAAAGTTCTAATGGGTAAAATAGACGTAAGAGATTGGGAAGAGTATGATGGTTATGAAGAGTCGTCATACTCCTACCTAAAGAAAAAAGGAAAACATAAAGTTGCCAAAACAGACAATAAAGATAAAAGACTTCTCGAAGGGGTTAAACCAGCTAAACGATCCTAGGGATATTCCAGCTAATGCTCTTTCTGAATTAGATTCAGCTAATATAGATGACACTGGTAGAATTAGATTATCAGGAGGTGTTAATGTAGTCTCTACTGATGGATACTCTGCAGACTACGACGCAGAGGCTGCTCCATTCTCAAGCGAAAAAGAGTTCTTAGGAATGATTGAGCCTGGTAGTGGATTATTTCAAACCTCTAGTGATGTAGAAGTATTAGAGGATGTAGATGATTTTAGGAATTATACAAAAATTGATAATGCAGAAAATAATGATAGTATAAGTAAACTTCCTAATCACCTTACATTCTTAGGATATGGCTACAATGGTAGCACTGTTATGAATAAAGTATCTTTATATGATCATAATGCAAATGACTGGAATATAGAAGCTGTTAATTTAGGAAATGGAACTGTAAGCGCTTCTGAGTTATCTAAGCCTCTTATGTATAATATACATGGTGGTATTAGGTTTATTGAAACAAATTTTGATTTAACTGGAGGAGAGTCAAAGATATTAAAGTATATTGACAGAACACATTTTGATAGTGGTGTGCACGGCAATAAGTTTAATGGATGGTTTATATGCAATCAAGAAATATCAAAAGACCCTGAAGCATCTGGAACACATGCAGGAGCTATAGGAGTAACTACTAATTTAGCAGTATCTAATATAGAAAATGGTGGTAGCATTAGCCATAGTACAGCAGAGTGCGAAAAAGTAAATGTCTATGTAGTAGAGAGTGCCAATGCTAATGCTTTTGGCTGGAACAATACAGTTACAGGCGTACAATGGAATGTAGGAATATCTTATATATACGATGATAGTCAAGAATCTCCATTGGAAATATCTGGAACTAATGTATCAATAGCAGCAGGAATGAATGTTAAGTTTAGATTATATGTAACTCCTAACGAATCCTCTGGATCAAAATATTTAAATCCAAGACTAAAAGGAATTAATGTATATGTTAAAGGTACTTCAGCTTCAAGTGCTCAATCTAATAGCTGGTTTTTAGCTGGAGTATTTGAGTTTGATAAAGATAGAGGTGGTAAAAGACCTCAAGATGATTCATGGGATGCTTGGACTAAAGGATCAGGGCAAGATCACTATGCTGAAACAGGCTTATGGGCAAGTCCTCCTAGCGTAGAAACTTTTAGAACAAGAACAGGAAGAAGGACTGATGAATCTGTTCATGCAAGATATAAATGCGCAGTTGAGGCAAGAGGAAGCATGTATATTGGTAATGTATTCCATGCTAGTGATGTTGAAGGGTCTGAAATATCTTACCCTGATAGAATGCTTAAAAGTAAACGAGTTAGTGGGAAAGTTAGCCCAGATATATTTGCCTCTAGCCAAGTAATAGATCTTGCTAATAATGACGGTGAAGAAATAACACATTTAGCATACTTTATGGGTAAGCTGCTTCAGTTTAAACAGAATACACTATATGTTGTAAATGTATCAGGAGCTGCTGAAGCATTAGAAAGCACACATAAACATATAGGTGTATCTCATGCTTGTCAGGTTTGCACAACAGCATCAGGTATATTTTGGATATGCGAAAAGGGTGTTATGCTATATAACGGTCAGAGCATTGTTAATTTAATAGATTCAAAGATTAGTAGCTCTACATGGAATACATTTTTTGATGTTAGTAAAAATCCTATGGTTGGGTATGATGCAAATGATGCAAAAGTATTAATAGTAAATGGGTCTGAATATTCAAGAGCTAGAGATATGTATATATTTGACCTAAAGCTTAAAGCATTCATATACAAGAAAGATGGATTTGGTGAAATAGCAGGAGTTGCTTCACAAACAGGTTATTTATCTAATATGATTACTGACTTTAATGGTAACATAATATGGTATCAAAGTAATGCATCAAGTGATAATCATATTAATACAGATACAAGTAAAATTTATAAATGGGGTGCATCCCCTAATGCATCTTGTTATTTTAACATGGTAACAAAAGATATAGATTTTGATGAGCCTTCTGTTAGAAAGAAAATGTATAAAGTATATATAACATATAAATGTTCTGCAGCAGATTCTAATGTAATTGTTCAATATGCAGTAGATGGCAGTCAAGCATGGAAACAATTTAAGACAGATAAAGCTTCAGATATGGCAACAGCATATACAACTAATAGTGTAAATTATGCTGAGTTAGATGGTAGCAAAAGCTTATGGACATTAGCAGAGTTAAAGCCTGCAACATCAACAGAGGCAAATAATTTAAGATCTATACAGCTTAAGATAAGTAGTATAAGAAGTATAAAGGCTGGAGCAGTAACAACTGCTGGCGCAAGCTATACTGCAGGAATAGTTACATTAACTGGAGGTTCTGGAGCAGGAGCCAAAGCAACTGTTACTGTTGGTGGTAGCGGTGAAATTACTGGAATAACTAGCTGGACCTCAGGATCGTCTAGTGGAGGCACAGAATATGCTCTTGATGATGTTTTAACTGTGTCAGGAGGAGATGGCAATGGAAGGATTACAGTTACTGAATTAAATGTTGTTCCTAGTACATTTGAAATTAATGATATTAGCATTGTATATAGAGGGAAAACAGTCAAGTGATATTTGAGATGCCAATATATTATATGGGTGATATGGGAGAAGGTGGTGGAAACGGAAATTTTAACGGTGAAACAAATACAAATGCAAGTCCTCCTGAAATAGGAGTAGAGCCTGCTCCAACAGGGCCTAGTGGCTTTACTGAATCTACTGCAGGAAATGGTGTTACTAGTGGAGAAACAGTTGTTGTAAGCGATGGTACTTTACCTGCAGATAATGAAGGTTATGAAGGCGAAATAAGAACTGTAGTAACAGAGTCTGGTCCCACAATGTACATTAAGCAAAATGGAGTATGGGTAGTTTATTACGGTACTTCTAACTTTGCTCCTGATGGCTCTAATATAACAGAGGTAATACAAGCCGCATTAGCATCACTTGGAGTAATTACATCAGAATCTTCTGGCAGCAGTACATTAGAAATTCCAGTGATCACAGACTTAACACTTGAAACTCTAACTGTTACTAGTACCGCCAATTTTGACGGCTCTACTGAGTCTGGATTAGACCATGGTACTATTGGGGGATTAGGTGACGATGATCACACTATATATGCATTATTAGCTGGTAGAGCTGGAGGCCAAACATTCAAAGGTGGCTTAAATAGTGGCGATCATTTATTGCTAGAAAGCACAAATCATGGTACTAAGGGGACTGTACAATTAAATCCTAATGGAGGCTCTGCTAGTATAGGAACTACTGCAACCCCTATAGGTGGGTTACATATACAAAATCAAGTAAGCAATGTATCGTTGCATATGGCTAATAGCTCTGATACTGATATGTATGGTCAGGTACACACAACTTCTGCTGGAGCAATGATTTTAAGGGCTCATAGTGATACAGCACCACCAATTATAGAATTTCAAACACAACAAAGTTCAAGTACTGCAGCTGGGGATATAGTTTTTTCAAATACTGCAGGAGATGTAAGGCCAAATGATGATACTCCTACTGTTAACCTTGGTACTAGTACAAAAAAATGGAAAGATCTACACGCTGAAACTTTAAGAGTGCAAACGCTTGTTAATGAAGAAGTTATAGCTACTATAGGTGGAAGAATAATGGTATCACCATCTACTAGTTTGGCTGATGATTTAGCAAACAATGCTACTACTGCAAAGCTTAGGCATTCAATGACAGCAAATACTTATGCAGTATTGAAGAAGGCAGGGACAGTAGAATATATAAAGATACAAGCAGCCGTTAGTAGTGATACTGGTGCAGACGGTGAAACATATTATGTTCATCCTATTACAAAGCCTGATGGAAGTGCAAGGAATGCTAGTGGTACTTATGCATGGGATGCTGGAGATTGTGTAGCAGGTTGGTGTGGATCGGCTGTAAATGATGGCATGATGGAATTATATGCTGACGCTTCACTAAGAGATGCTAGTGGGGCTGGTACATCATCTAAGCCTGAAGGGCCATCTATACTTGGAAGAGTAAGGACAGCAACAACTAATTATCATGATACAAAAGAAGCATGGTGTGTTGGTAATTTAGATAATACGTTTGGTAATAGTAGCGCAGTATATGGGCTTGCAGCAGGAAGGTATCAAGATGATGGTTCCTGGATACAGGTAGATGGTACTAATGGTATCTCTATAAAATTTGATGCATCTAGTCCAGTAGATAAGTTTAAAGTTGATGCTGACGGCAATACATTCATAGGAGATACTTCAAGTTCTTCAAATAAATACATAGTATTAGCAGGAGCAAATGGAGCTCACTCAAGCCCAACAGCTGATGCAGGAGATATATTATTATATGGTGGTAGTGCTGATAAGTATATTCACTTAGATACTTCTGCATCAACAGTAGCGATAAAAGGGTCTAGTACTTCAAACATTGTTTTAGATGGAAGTGGCACTGGAACAATCACCACTACAGGTGTAATACAAGGCTCTGCATTTCAGACAGGTACAGCAAACCAAAGGGTTATTATATCTGATAATGATATAACTAATACTGGAGATGGAGGTTCTTCAGATGGGGCAGCTACTAATCTTGCAGCTAACACAATGGCTTCTTTTGTTGAAATATTGCCACATGGTTCTAGCACTGATAATACGGGCGGAAATAACGATGATTATGTTATGTTGGGGATTACTAAAAATATATCAAATGGATCTAAGCTTAAACTAGGTGGACATCATACTACTAGTGGAAAAGTAAATGGTTATCATCAAACTATTGCTAAGCAAAATGTAGCATCTGCCAGTATAGGTGATTCAGTTTTGAGTCAATGGTGGGCCATGGATAATGATGGTGGTGGACGAAAATATGAATCATCTCATGCATTTCAAATAAAAGCCAATACTTTATCTCAATATATATACAAGACTTCTGATACTACATGGCATAATAGTAATTTAATGGAGACTGAAACTCCAGCTGGAACTACAGATTCTCAATTTGAAGCTGCAATGAATGCATCAAAATTAAGATCCGGAGGTTTTCTTCAAGTGGGGGCCAATATATCAGGAGGTTCTGGTGTGGTTGCCGTATGCCCATCCCCATATGATAGCGATACTTTGCATACTACGTTTATGGATGCTGTTGGTGGTAATTATGGTACAAAATGGGGTACTACTGATGTTCATGTTGACATGTTGCACCATAGACAGCAATGGGTAAATCATATAGTAAGCAATAGGGCTTTAGCACTCTCAACAAGAGGTACTTTGTACTCGTCAAGCACAGCTTCGACTGATGGTTATAATTTCTTTGGGCATGCATCTGGAGTAACTAGTGATTCTTATGGACGATTTTCTTTAAGGAGGATTAATTCAAATACTACTGGTTGGGCTGTTGGGGTACTATGTAAACAAACGGAAAACAGTATTGCGATGCTTATGTGGTGCTTTATTAGTGATAGTACAGTCACCTATTCTTTTTTAGATGCTGGATCTAATCATAATGCTTCTGCAAGTGGATCAGGCTTTTCGTCAGAATTATTAAGCAATATAAATGTAGTAGACGATGAGAATGAGCAAAATAGAGTTAACTTTGACTGGGAAGAAAATCAGGCCAGAGATGTTTATTGGCATCAGCTGTGTGGGAGCGTTGCTATGGGGCTTGCCGCTTATGAATCATAATTATATGTTGTATACATATAAAATATATAATAAATTACAAGCATTTCTAGGAAGGAGTATGTTATGGCTACAGGACCAGGATATTTAGGACAATCGTCAGCTTTTGGCGCACCAGGTACTTCGGGGAGTTTATCAAGTGTATTTAGCGATCAGGCTAAACTTTATCAAATGAAACGATTAGAGGAAGAAGAAAAAGCTCAAGAGCGTCAAGACTCTCAAATGAGTGCTATTGCAAATACTGGCAAAATGGCTATTAATCAAGCTGAATTTGCTGGTAAGTCTAGAGAGCTACAACAAGCTCAACTATCTGACATGCAGTCAAAAAACACATTATATTCTGATCAGTTTAGAAATGTGCAAATGGACCCTAATGCTAATATTTATGATAAAGCTAAAGCAACATTTAGTACGCAAGGAGTAGAGCCAATACCTGGCACCTATGCAGAGAAAAGTAATATGAGCCCTGGAGCATTATCATTGGGTATGCAAGCTACTCCTGGAGTAGTTAAGAACTTTGGAGCTAAAGGACCAGATCACCTTGATAGTCTTATTGACCAAGGTTTTAGTGAAGCATTACCTCAGGGGGTTGATGTTAGTTCAGGAATGTCAGACACCTTTAATAAAGCAGGAGATAAGTTAGGAGCTGCAGCAGGTAAGACTACATCTGCTTTATCAACAGGTATGAACGTAGCTGGAGGAGTTGCAGGTGTTGCAGGGGCAGTTGGTGGAGCTCAGAAGATGGCTCAATCCGAAACAGGTAGAGGTAAGGCAGGAGGAGCACTACAAGTGGCTGGTGGTCTTGGCGCTGCAGGTGTAGCTGCTGGATTGGTATCTGGACCTGTAGGTTGGGCTTCATTAGTAGGAAGTGCCCTTGGAGGATTTTTAAACGATTAAGCTAACTGATAATGTCCTTAAGTATTTAAAGAGATACCTAAAGAAGTCAAAGGACACTAAAGAAGAGTTTTTTGATAGCAGTTCAACTATTTATCATATGGATGATAGAGGTTGGGTTGAATATGAAGTTATAAGGAATATCTTTTGGATCAACACATTTTTCTGGGATACTAAAGGCATTAAAGAGTCTAACAAAGTATGGAGTGATGTAAAAGCATTTGCTAAAAGACATAATTGCAATAAAATACAATTTACAACTAGAAGAGACGGTAAGGTTTGGGAAAGAAGATTTAAGGAGATGAAAGTTATTCAATGGAAAGTAGAAGCAAATATATAGTAACTAAAGGTAATGGTATATCAGCAGGTAAAGGGTATCCCACTATCAATATATATACAGACTTTGATAATGGAATATATCACTGTCAGTGCTCAGTCTTAGATAGTCTTTATTATGGCATTATGTCTGTTGTGGATAGGCTTGGAGAAATACATCTTTTAGGATTTGATAAAGAATGCTATGGGGAGTCAATAGAGATAGTTGACAAAACTATGATAAATAAAGATTTAATAATTGATGCAGCAATGCATTTGTATAGCAAGGATATAATTAACTTGTTGGAGGAAACTTATGAGTAGTGCAAAATGGCGACCATCTAAGGGAGGCTGGGGTATATTTGGTTCTGACGCAGATTCAAACTATGGAGAGGTTCGGAGACAGGGCTTTTCTGGGCATGGTGAGAAAGCAATGTACAATTCATTAAGCGCGAATCTGGATACATCGATTTCAGCAATGGATAATCAGATGAAACAGTTAAATTCTTTTACTGAAGATGAAGTAGGTAGAGCAGAGAATACATATGGTAGGGCTCAAAATGCAAAGGATAGAGCAGAAGGAGCTTTTAATAGAGCTGGCGAGAAAAAAGCCATGGGTATAGCAAAAGGCGCAATGCAAATGAGTAATGCTGGTACTACGGCTTCATTATCTAGCGCTCAAACTCAATTAGCAGGTAAAGCTGCCGCACAAAAAGCAAGTCAAGGAGCCACTCAATTGGCAGCTGTATCAGGAATAGAGAGTATGGGTCAAGTGCAAACACAGCATGAAGAAGCCTTAAAGAGCGCATATTCTCAATCTGCTATAGCAAATACTCAGGCAGGTATGCAACAAAGAACATCTCAATTTGGGGCTATGGAGACAGTATTTGGAGCTCAACAAGCATATGCTGATGCAGGAGATAGACGTGGAGCTGCAACAGATGCTTTTGCTCAGGCTGGAGACACAAGAGATGCACAGATTGGGCAAGCTACACTTAATCAAGCAAACGCATTAGCGGGTATGGCTAGAGATATATCTTCTATGACAACAGCATTTACACAGGCTACAGAAAAGACTTTTAGTAGTTCACAACTAGACGCATTAATGGATGATTTGGAAGGATAATATTTATGAGTAGAAGAAAATCAAATGTTGGAGATTGGGCTACATTAATATCTAGTTTGCATGGAGCTTATGCTGACTCACAAATGCGACAAATGGATGTAGCGTTAGGTCAATTAAAGATTGAATCACAAAAAGAAGAGAATGCTCTTCAAAGACAGCATGATTTTGACTTGCTATCATTTAAGCAAGAAGCTTCTAATGCTAATAGAATGCAAGATAGAATTGATGCACCTGAAAATGCTAGATTTAGAAAGTATACAGTGCAA
>Ga0070747_1001566_pt1 | contig 11100 bp, 15 predicted proteins | sample VirMetDEL_Mar_31_FD_77321 | JGI IMG/M metagenome (GOLD analysis project Ga0070747, IMG submission 77321) | Aqueous microbial communities from the Delaware River and Bay under freshwater to marine salinity gradient to study organic matter... | ecosystem: Environmental > Aquatic > Marine > Coastal...
GTTGTTGTAACATCTTGTAGAGTTACAGCACCTGCACCACCAACTTCTTTAACTACACCTCCAGATGTTTTAGTATAAAACTTACCATCTGTGACATTCATTGCCAATTCACAAGCGACTAATGAACCTGCTGATGGTATGGATAATGCTACTTTACTTCTTTTTGATAATCTCTGTTTTGCCCTTCCTTATGTTTCTTTATCTGTTTAATTATTTTTACTTTAGTTAGTCTTCTGTCAACTTCAATGCCGATTTTACGACCTAAAGTTTCTAATTCTTTTTTAGTTTTTTTCTCTAAATTTTTTGTATCGACTTTTACAGGTTCATCATATGTGCCTACAACCTTGTCAATAATTTTTTCAATCCACTTAAACATTAAAATGTACTCCCGTCAACTTTGATTACTGTAACATCACCTGCACCACTTACGGCAAAGTTATCTGAACTGAATGATGCAACACCAACATTTGAAGTTGATGCTAATTCACCAGCAATTGTTATTGTACTTCCTGAAGCAGTAGTGTTAATACCCTCACCAGCAAGAAACTCTAAAGTACCACCTAATCTTACATTACCTTGTGTAGAACTTTCATCTGTAAAATATAGAGGGTCAGAAAGTTTAGCACTTGCGATTGAACCAGCTAACATGGCATTTGTAATACCTAATGCTTTAACTCTTAATGCATCTGAACTAACTTCGATTGAACTTCCATCAGTATTTACATCTATGATATTTCCTGATTTACTTAAACCAGAACCAGCAGTTACTTGACCTGCACCTGAGAATTGTTCAAATGTAATTGCATCTGTACCAATCGTAGGATTTCCGTCATTCGTTGTTACATAACCATTATCACCATTTGTAGTACCTTCTTGTACAAAGAAGAACGAACCGCCGTTAACTTCTGTACTTTCGTCACCGTCTGGTGTTCTAGTTAGTACCCAATTTGTTGAACCTGAACCAATGTTTGTAACTTTATATAAACCGTTTTGAAGAGTTGTTGTTTGGTCTTTAACCATAACTCTATCGTTAACAACCATTGTTATACCATCAATAACTAAAGCAGCTTGTGTGCTTGAGTTTGTTAATGTTGCACCTACACCCGAACTGCCGTTTGAGTATGTTGCTGTTAAGTTAGCTGTTGTACCAACTCTAACTGCATCTTTAATATCTAAACCTTGTGCAACTGTGTCAACATATTTTTTATTTGTTAAAGAGTTGTCTGTGAAACCAGCTCTTTCTTCATAGTTACTTGGTACTGTAATTGTACCTGTACCATTAGGTGATATTGTTAAATCACCATTTGTATTTGTAGTTGATATGTCGTTGCCATCAATTGTTATGTTGTCAACAACTAAAGAAGTTACTCCTGCTATATCTGTACTAGTAGCACCTAAAGCAACTGTAGTAGAACCAAAAGTAACACTATCATTTGCTAAGTTAGCATTTGTGATACCTGCACTACCTGATAAGTTTGAATTTGTTAATGCTGTTGCTGTAACTGTTACTGTGTTATCTGTAACTGTTTGTACTAAACCAGCACCACCAGCAAATGTTAAAGTTTCTGCCGTATTGTATCTGTCTGTACCTGTGTCGCCAGCTAAGTTAATAAACTGATTAACTGTATCCCATTCTAAAGTACCTGCACCATCTGATTGTTTTAAGAATTGCCCAGCAGTACCATAAGCGACTGGTAATGTATATGTTGTGTTTCCAGCTAAAGTGTTTGGTGCTTTAAGAGCAACAAAGTTTGAACCGTTATTTGTACCCTCGTTAAATTTAATTGTACCACCTGTTGTTGTAGAATTACCTACAATAAACTGGTCGATTGCTAAGTTACTGTCAACAATAAGAGTTGAACTAGCAGTTAATGTGCCATGTGCGTGGTCATTTAAGTCTGCAAAATATTTACCGCCGATTACATCAATCGAACTTGCGTCACCATTACTATCTACTGCGCCTGTACCGATGTAAAGTCTATCGCCGCCATTTGCTTGAGTACCGGTTCCGTATGTTAAACCAAACTCACCTTGTTTTAGTGTTGACGGTGCTGAAGTTGCTGAACTTCTTTTTATCTGAATTACTGTTGCCATTTACCTAAAAACTCCCACAATTAAACACTAGTGTGCCTGTTGTTGTTACTATTTCTGTACGAGCAACAAATTTTGCATCACTCGACCTGTATTGTAGTAATGCTCCATCAGTCAAATTTGTAGTATCGACATCACCCAATAACTTTAATTGAAGAGTTGCGTTTCCAGCTGCCTGAGCTGATGGTAATGTAACTGCCACCTTCTGAGGACCAGATTGTGTATTTGTATTAATTTTAGCTGTAATATCTGGCATAAACTCTCTCTTCTACTGTATATTTATAAAGAAAATAAGTTTAATTATGTAGTAACATTTGGACGGACATTAATAATTCCTTCAATAACTCTCGTTACTGAGGCACCTGTAGTCACTTCTAAATCATATACATATCTCGCTGGTGCGTCTAGGGCTGCTGTTTGTACTGCTGTTAATGAAAGTGTAACCACACCTGTAGCTGGATCCGAAGCAATAGTAGTAGTCATTGCTACTCTTGTTCTTGTAGAACTATAACCTTTGGCCATTTTTGCACTGGCCGTATAACCAGTTAAATCAAATAATGCGTTACTACTATCTTTAAGTGTAACATCTGAACTAAATGATGCTCCTTGGTCAATCGTTAGATTTGCTATCGCTGCCATCTGTACTCTCTTCTGGTTTCTCTTTCTTTAACAACTCAACAATTTTTTTGTTGTAGTGTTCCGTCAAAACATCAATTTTTTCAATCTCAACCACATGTCTAGTCCTACCTACTTGAATTTCCTGTCGTACAGTTAAATAGTTTTGCAACTCTGGACTAAATTGCGTTTCATCATAATCTTTTCCATCAATCTTAATCATTACTTATCTCCTTACTTATATTTATAACATAAATTCGGCTGTGTACCATTTTTTTATATCTGGTATCATGCCTTTTGTTTCATCTAACGGTAACACCTTATCTATTATAGCATTATAAGTGTCTTTATCGGCACTATATGGTCTAAAATAAGGGTCATTACCGTATAATAAATCTTTATCGTTTAGTAAATCTGCGAAATCCTCTTTAAAATCATGTGATAGCCACCATGCATAACATATAGCTACCACATAACTTTTAGATGGATATAACCAACCTACATCTCTCTCTTCGAAATATCTTAATGCGTCTTCGACAACATTTTCTGTCTTCTCTATATGTACCTTAGATAAGTCGTCTTCATGTACGACATTTAATCTATGATACAATTCTTGGTTTATCTTCCAGTCTTTCATCATACCAATCTAATAGTCCTTTATAACCATTACACCCATGTGTTAGGTCGGTCACAAATCTATAATGTTCTGTTAAGCAACGCCCATAATGTGGACACTTTCTACAAATATCACTTATATTTAGTATCGGTTCCTGAAGTGCCCATTCCTCATATTCATTGAAATTATCTAACTCTTTAAAGTATTCATTGTCATTTAAGTCAAACTCTAAAACTGCAAATTTATTATTAGGTGTAATATATACATGGTCATCTGAAAAGGCAGAATATAAACCATTCAGACTTTCTATTATTTTACCCTCATTAATAAAATCAAATCTTTTTTCTATAGGATTATTAATCCATTTTTTTACATGTTCTTCAAAGTCTTTGTGTGTTACTGGTTGTTGATTTGCTTGATTAGTAGAATATGGTTTTATCTCAACACTCTCAATACTAGAACAAGCATTCAACATTGTAATCATCTCTGATACATCTTTTTGCAAAACTTTTTCACTTGCAAGAATTAGAACGGCTATTGGCACCTCACTTCGAAGCATGTTCTGATATACTCTATCAGATTTCTCCCTAGCTTCAAAATCATATGATACTGATAAGTAAAAATCATCTTCAAAAAAGCCCTCATGCAACATAGAGAAATTTGTTATAATATTAATTTTCCCACCATAATATTTTCTTATAACATCTCTAAGTCCATAAAAGTAATCTTTCTTTAAGGCGCCAATCTCCCCTCCGTATAAATCAATCCAGTCAATCTCCCGGCGTTCACTGATTTGATTTAATCTCTTGTCTAAGTCAACTAAATTAATTCTCTTCTGGTCTTTTAATTGTTCTGGTGTTAGATAACAAAAGTCACAACTAAAATTGCAAAAGTAACTAGGATTAATTGATACAGTTATTGGTTTCATTTGTATATTGTTAAATCTACTGGCATAGCCAATCTCATCTTGCCGTTAAAAGTTTCTACATTGTGGTATAAAAAACTAGGAAATATTAACACATCACCACTAGATGGTGTAAATCTCTCTTTATCAAACATTGATTGAAACTCATCAATATATCCACGATTAGCATTTGTTCGTGGGTCATGCAATACTATATTACCACCATTTTTTTCTTCACATAACAAATAGAATACAGCACTTAAATGTGAACCAGAATGATTGTGTTTAGGCATTGCATAGTTTGTACCATAACCTGTAATCCATGCTCGTAAATCATAGTCTTTCTTTTTTAAACTAATATCATATCTACTAAGATAACTTTGAAAAGATGATATTATAAACCTTTTTAATTCTTGCAATTTAGGGTCATCTAATATGTTATCATTTTTTACATTAGCGGATATTTTATTACTATCACCATATGTTGTAAGTATATGCTGTACTAATATATCTGGTATAGTTGCCTTTGTTAGATAGACCGGCGTTGGCCACAGATTATTAAATCCTTCTTCAATCATTATAAACCTTTATACTTTCATCAACATACGGAGTTACTTCCTTATCTATACCATTAATCTTTAATATTTCTGGTGCTATAGTTTTCATTGTCTTACAGTGTTGTTCTACAAGACCATGTTGTTTGTAATCTTTAATTGTTTTACGACAACCATTACATATCTGAAACATAGGACAAGTTAAACAGGCCTGTTTCATTTGAGATAGTCCCATGTCACTTGACAATGGCATAAAGAATTCACCTCTCATCTCTTTGTCAAAGTCAATAGGTTTATCTTTATCATCACCAAATGCACCACAAGAATAGTAATCGCCACCTGGATTAAATGCACGAATACCACTATCGCATGTTCTACTTAGAGGACAAGTTGTTTGTTCTCTTCGCAATCTAACTGCCATTTGTTTAGTGTTGTATTCCCACTCCATTAAACCGGCGTTGTATATTTCTACATAAGATTTGTATATGTCTGCCTTTAAAAAAGGTTTCTCTTGGTCGCCACTTGCCATTGCATAATTTACCTTTGCAACCACACCCATTTTCTTGGCCAACTCGACTGTCTTAATGACTGTGTGTGCATTTTCTGGTACAATAACTGCGATAAAATCTGGTCTATAACCACAATGTTCTAACATTGCATCTGAACATTTCCAAAAGTCCTCTTCTGTAAAGTCTGAAAAGTCCCCCTTTAATCTACCACCACCATACTGAAAAGATGTTGCAATACCAACTCTTTTATGATTAAATAATTCTTTCCATTTTTCTGGTTTCTTATAGAATGGCCATAAGTTTGTAGTTAATGATAATGTGGCTTCGTAATTATGTTCTTCTAAATGGTCAATTATTTTCCAATAGTAATTAGGTTCCATCATCAAAGGGTCACCACCATTTACGATGATTGTCTTAGTTTCTGGAAATCTTTTGAGAAATTTGTATATGTAATCGTGGTCTAATACATCACTTTTATGTTCTGCAATTTTTGTACTAGAGCAAAATGTACACTTAAAGTTACATCTCTCAGTTGGTTTAATTATTAAGTCCATCTATATAATACCTAAAATTTAATATTCTGTTTTTACCTGATGTATGTATCATCTTGTAGGTAAATTGTTCACTTTGGTTTATCCAAATCATATCAAATTTATTTGGAAAAATTTGATAAAATTCATCTAATCCGGTTCTTACTTCTATATAATTCATATTGTCATTTGTACACTCATCTATAAAAATAAAAACATTAGTATTATAACTTTTTCTATGATGAACATGGTCGTTATGAAATAATTTTAAATCTGGAGGAACACCGTTCCACATTTCATATCCTAGAGCTTCAACGCCTTTAAAATATTTTTGTATTAAATGTTCTTTGATTATGTTTTGAAACTTACGCATCATCTTGGCAGCCTGTGGGTCTATATCAGTGCCGCCACCATTAGTTGCATTTTGATATTTGTATGTTTCAAATTTTTTAGGTATCATTTCAGACATACTAGAATATGTAAATCCTAGTTTATGAAAATCATCTATATTAACATTATCAAACATTATTTAATACCTTCAACAAAATATTCAAATGATAATACTCTTCTACGACCACCATTGTGATTAGCTTTATGTTCAAAGCCTTTACCTTGATTTAACCAAACAAAATCTCCTGCCATTGGCAAGATAACATGTTCTGAGTTTTTATCTCTGACTTCAATACTATTATTATGTTCTTTTGCATCATCAAGATAAACTAAAACATTGGTATTCATATTCTTACCATCTTCCCAATCATTATGCCATTCAGAAGAACCATCATCAACGCCTTCCCACATACCAAAATTTTTATATTCAAAAGATGTAAATACTTTTGATATTATGTTGATTGCTATTTGGTCTTGTAAAAACTTTAGTGAATTTTCTGCTTGTGTAGGCACACCCGCCTCTTCACCTATATTAGGGTCTTCACAATTAGGAAAATCATAATCGTAAAATTCTTTTATGTTGTGTTTGAATTCACCTACTACGAAACCTTTAGTAAAGAAATCGTTAAAGTTTTGGCTTTGAAAACCCATATCTATCCTCACATTCTAAGTGGTAAGGTGTTTCTTTAATATCTTTTACACCACTAAATTTACATAATTCTCTATTGATTTCTCTTACTCTTTCTTTGGTATCTTTTGCATATGGTTCCATTTGTTCAACAACATCTAAGTAGTATTTGTATTTTTCTGGATTGTCAATGTTTTTGTTTGCATAAGATAACATTACATTATAGAATTCAGCACACAAATCCCTTTCTTTGGATAATTGTTTCTTCTCTTCAAATAAATCACATACTTTTATTAAATCTGTTTCATTATATAGCATTTGTTTTAAAGTTGAAACTAGCAACTCTCCTCTGAATTTTTGTGTCACCGGCTTTATGCCAGAAACCTCTTTCGTTTGACACTAGAAATAAATCACCTTTTACTGGTTGAAAAGTATCTTCGCCTTTGTCATGTCTAAAACTAATGTTACCACCTGTTTCTTCTTTTGTTGTGTCAAAATAATATAAAAAGAATAAATCATATCCTTCCATAAAGTCTGTATGCCAACCTTGATTGTCTTTATCAACACCGTTCCATACATTGTAATATAGATATTCTGATTTTGGATGGGTTGGTTTTATATACTTCGTGTGTAAGTAACTACCAACAACAGTAAATCTCTGGTGTAGTAATGGGTCAATATCTTTTTCACCATTATCTCTCTGTCGTTCTTCTGTGTTTGTTAGTGTATGTTCATCAAGTGATACTAAGTCGGAAATACCTGGCTCATAAAACTTTACATACCCTTTTGTCTTTACATCATCAATCATAATACTATTTATTCAACATCTCCGACATGACTTCCGACTTGATAATTGGCATATTTTTCTTTAACATTTCTTCAATTGTTTCTACTCTAAATTTACCACCTAACTTTCTAATTGACCTTGCTGGTGTATCAGGATTAAAGATATCGTCTATCTCTTTTCTGATAGGTACAAAGTCATCTAAGTTTTTTATTACTCTGTAACATGACTTTGCAAACTCTGGTGGTTTACAATACTTTTGAATACCATCATAGAAATTTTGTAGTAAATAGTTAGCTGCATTATTCATAAACCACATTTCTTTCATGTCTTCTTCTGTATATGAATTGCATGATAACATTGTTCTAAAGTATGTTTTCTTATTTTTATACAATGTTTTCCAGTTATCAATACCATCTTCATCAACAATATCTGAGAACACTTCTATAGTTTTTATACCATGTTCTTTTTTGTAACTAGGACTGTTTAACTCACTATCAGGTAAAAACATATAATCATGTCTAAAACTTGACCATGCTTTAAAATTCCATATCACCTCTACTTCTTTATAGAAATCGTCAAGTGTAGAACCAGGCATTGCTAAAATTAATTCCAGTGCTGGAACAGGAAACCCCTCTTCTCTGCATCTCTTTTCAATATGTCTTGATAATGTAAGTTTATCTTCGGAAGACAAGTCAACTCTCTTAGAAGCTTTCATTGCTTCATCACTAATAGATTGTATAGATACAGTAGGTACTATAGAAACATATTCAGTTTCTCCCCACATGTCCGTGCCACCCTCTGCTTTACTATGAGTTTCAGGTCCTGCACCTACAATCTCAAACCATCTGTCAATTAGTCTTTGTCTTCTTTCTAATGAAGGCGATTTCATTGTAGAAATATCTGTAAGATTAAATTTATTTTCCCAAGCAAATCTAAATATTTCTATATCTCTATCTTCAAAAGCACCAAAGTTTGCATCTGTTAAGTATGCATCTCTATAACCTGCCTTTTTCAAAGCCATAATATCACGCTTGACTAATTCAATATCTTTCTTTATAATCTTAGTATGAATACCACCACCCCATTCACAATAAACACATTTGTAAGGACAACCTCTTGTTGTTTCTATGATAACAAACGGTTCCATTTTATGTTCTTTTGCATATGATAAACTCTCTGTTAGATAATCTAAATGTTCTTCATATACAGATACATCACTATTAATATTGTGTCTTGTACCTTTTATTGCTCTCATCTCCCAAGCGATATCTTCAAACTTAGGGTTGCCATTTGTTTCGAAATAACTATTAATTAAATCTTCCATAAATGGTTCACCAGGTTTAGTTGGTTTACAAATGAAGTTGTAAAAAGGTTTTCTTTGTTCTAAGAATTCTGGTTCGTTGGTGCCTATGTGAGGACCGCCGATAACTGTAATCTTTTCTGGTGCTACTGACTTAACATACTTAGCAAGCTCATCAATAATACTATAATTCCAAGCATAACTACTAAACATAATAATATCTGCTTCTTGTATTTCTTCATATATCTCTTTTACACTTTCGTATTTGTTAAATTTATATGGAGCTGGAATCCATTCCACGCTTGCCTTATACTTGCCATTTAGGTTATAATGGCTTTGTACCATTAGATAGGTCATGTTATTAGCTAGCGACCAATCTGCATGAGGCGGATTTACAAAAGCTATTTTTACTTTGTTAGGCCTCTTTAACATCAATTTTATTTCTTGCATCTCTGTACTTAAATGTTTGTCTAAAGACGCAATCATCTAAGTCCTCCTCAATATGTTTAAAGTCAGCCTTAATGAAACAACTCATAGGACATCTTTGAAAATAATCGCACTGAAAACAATTATATTTGTCGACCCAATTTTCTATGATTTGTGTACCACCTAAATCTGGTGTATTGTAGTCTTGCAACAGTACAGAACCAGAACAACCTTTTGGTATTGAACTATCTGGCATGACTGTTAGACTGTTACCTCTTGTACATGACATTTTATTTTGGGGTTTACCGTTTGTAAATGGTAATATATTAATACACTCTGGATATCTGTCAACAAGAACTTTATAAAAGGCCAATACTTCACTTTCTTTTGGCATTAATGTTCTATCTGCTTTTGTACCTGTACTAGGTAATAAGTGGTCGAAATCTACTTTATATAAATCGTATAGTAAATCAAAAGTATCATCACCATTGATAATACTCTCCATACTCTTCTTAGTCATTACTACGGAGACCATTCGAATATGATGACGAAAATATTTAAGATTTTCCAAGAAGATTTTTTTCTGCGCTGGATTAAAACGGCCATGTGGGTCATAAGAGATAGAAACTTTTAAGTTATTCTTCTCTAAGAAATATAACATTTCTGTTCTGGCTGTAAACGCTAAGTTGGTAACAAAGTTATATACTACTTCTTTATCTGTAGTAACCAAAGACTTTATTTCATTTATAAAGTCTTCATATATCTCTAAGAAGCCTTCATTAATCCATCTGTCTTGAAATAACTCACCACCCATTATATGAATAGAAAAATACTTTGACCTAGTATTCCCGTTTATATAATTTGCAATGATTGGTGCCTTAGCCATGATATCGGCTCTATTGGCATAGTCAACACTATTGTGATTTTGAGGACAGAAAACGCAATTAAAGTTACAGTGTTCGAATAAACAACATACTACTTCGCAATAATCAACGACTTTCTTGTCAATAACATTATAAAAAGACACACATTTACCTCATAGGATTATGTAATTGAATATTTAGCTAGAAAAGTATTGTCCGATTTGTTCTCTAAAATTGTTTGTACGAAATAATGATTAACAGTTTCTAAGTCAATTGAAAAGAATGACCCAGCTGCATTTTCAAATGTAGCTTCTGCGTCTAATAAATTAGTCAATCTTGTGTCTGTAAAATCTGTATAAATGTCTAAGAAGTCAAGTTTGTTTACATCTGATTTGACTTGTGTATATACATTCTCTTCACTCCATGAAGAACCAGAAATTGTTGTAAATTGTTTAAAGTTAGTAACATCTGTACTAGTGATACCATCAAATTTAACATTGTCACCAGTTGATGCAAAATTCATATACTTGTATGACCAAATTCTATCAGTTAAAAATAAGTCTGCATAAGTTGTACTATCACTTAACACATCATTATAGTTTGACCAATCATATGTTTTAGCTAGACTTAGTTTGTCTGTAAATGATTTGTTAAGTAAATGAACAAAGAAGATTTCTTTTAATTCTAATAAGTATTTTTCTAAATCTTTCTTCATCAATACTTTGATAACATCTTTTAATTCAGACTTAGTGTCGCCATTATTGTAATATGTTGCAAGTAATACTTCTATATTAAAACCTGCTTTGAACTTAGTTACAAAGTTTGACTTCTCTGTACTATCTACTGTAGCTGCGTCAAATTCTGTACCAAATGATGATATATCAATA
>Ga0070747_1001572_pt1 | contig 11073 bp, 7 predicted proteins | sample VirMetDEL_Mar_31_FD_77321 | JGI IMG/M metagenome (GOLD analysis project Ga0070747, IMG submission 77321) | Aqueous microbial communities from the Delaware River and Bay under freshwater to marine salinity gradient to study organic matter... | ecosystem: Environmental > Aquatic > Marine > Coastal ...
ATCGTTTTCGACGATCAGGTCATCCGCTGCCTGTTGAAATATCCACAGGTTGGCTTGGTTTTCCAGGGTTTCGCGAATCGCCGCTTTGTACAGCACGCGGTCTGCTTGAGCCCGTGTGGCCCGTACGGCGGGGCCTTTGCGGCTGTTCAATACACGAAACTGAATACCACCACGGTCGGTGGCTTCTGCCATGGCGCCGCCAAGGGCATCGATTTCCTTGACCAGATGGCTCTTGCCTATCCCGCCAATCGCCGGGTTGCAGCTCATCTGCCCCAGCGTTTCCACGTTATGGGTCAGCAACAGGGTTTTTACCCCCATGCGTGCTGCCGCCAGTGCGGCTTCGGTACCGGCATGACCGCCGCCGATGACGATCACCTGAAAACGGGAAGGGAAATCCACCACGCACCTCGTGCCTGTTGCGAATTAGGGGGCTTTTTGGATTGAAAAGCGGGAAAGGCGGCAAGTATAGGCAGTTAGAACAGCTGAAAGAAGCCTTTTGCACAAAAAATAGCCAGCTGGCTTAGGCAAGAAAATGAACGCGCGGTTAATAAAGATTAAAAGAATGAATTTTTATAGAGCTTTGTTTTTATGTTTATTACTTACAAAGCAGTTTTCTGTGGATAGATTGCTACAGGCCAATCAAATCAATGTGTACAGCGTTCTGAAAGGTTGTGCTAATCCTGGCATTTTTCTGTTCAGTTGCCGTATGCAAGCTGTGGATGAAAGCGATGGTTATCCACAGGGGCCGTTATCCTCAGTTTTATCACCGGGTTATAGGCAGGGCTTAGGCTGGGTTTTCCACAGGGCTTAGGTGGATAAATAAATGGGTTGATGAGCTTATTTCGCCCACGCGAAAGCCTGCCGTTTGGCATTAATGAAGGTTTAGAGACCGACGCTATGCAGGATGGGTTAAACGCAGGTGGACAATCGTGAAGGCAACAGAAGGATGGGGGTGCGGTAACCCATCAGGAATCTGGTGCACATGATGGGTTACGCGTCGGGCTGGATTTGTATTGGAGGCACGTTCAACGTTCTGCGCCGCTAACCCATCCTACGGTTATTTACCGATACAGAAGCTGGAGAAAATCCGCCCAAGTAGGTCGTCCGAGCTAAAGGCACCAGTGATTTCCCCCAGGCTTTGCTGCGCCATGCGCAGGTCTTCAGCCAGCAGCTCTCCCGCCCCGGCAAGGGTCAACTGAGCGTGGCCATGCTCCAGGTGTGTGGAGGCTTGGCGTAGGGCCTCCAAGTGACGCCTGCGAGCGCTGAAGCTGCTTTCTGAGGTCTGCTCATAGCCCATACAGGCCTTCAGGTGTTCGCGCAGTAGATCCAGACCTTCAGCGGACTTGGCCGAGAGGCTGATGGTGATATGGCCCTCATTGCAGGCTTCAAGCATTACCGACTCGCCAGACAGGTCGGCCTTGTTGCGAATGAGCGTGACCTTGGCGGGTTCTGGGCGCAGGTCGAGAAACTCTGGCCACAGGGCAAAAGGATCGTCTGCTTCCGGTGCAGTGGCATCCACCACCAATAGAATGCGGTCGGCTTCACCAATCGCTTTGAGTGCGCGCTCTACACCGATGCGTTCAACCTGATCGTCGGTATTACGCAGGCCTGCGGTATCGACCACATGCAGGGGCATACCGTCGATGTGGATATGTTCGCGCAATACATCACGGGTGGTGCCGGCGATCTCGGTGACGATGGCGGCCTCACGCCCAGCCAGGGCATTGAGCAGGCTGGATTTGCCCGCGTTTGGCCGGCCGGCGATCACCACGGTCATACCATCACGTAGCAGCGCACCCTGCCCGGCTTCGCGCAGTACGCCAGCAAGGTCGGTACGCACGCCATCGAGCAGGCTCAGGACATGGCCGTCGGCAAGAAAGTCGATTTCTTCTTCGGGGAAGTCGATGGCTGCTTCTACATAAATCCGCAGGCTGATCAGGCGCTCAGTCAGGCCATGCACACGTCGGGAGAACTCCCCCTGCAGTGAGCGCAGAGCATTACGCGCCGCCTGTTCAGAGCTGGCCTCGATCAGGTCAGCAATCGCCTCAGCTTGCGCCAGGTCGAGCTTGTCATTGAGAAAGGCGCGTTCGCTAAATTCTCCCGGGTTGGCCAGGCGTGCGCCGAGTTGTACACAACGGCGCAGCAGCAGATCGAGCACCACCGGGCCGCCATGACCCTGCAATTCCAGCACATCCTCGCCGGTAAATGAGTGAGGGCCAGGGAAGTACAGCGCCAGACCTTCGTCGAGTACCTGTTGGGCATCAGCGAAGAACGGGCCGTAGTGTGCATAGCGTGGCTTGAGCTCACGTTGGCAAATCTCTTCAGCCAGTTTTCCCGCCAGCGGCCCGGACACGCGCACGATGCCGACCCCACCCCGACCTTGGGCAGTGGCGACGGCGGCAATGGTTTCACGGACTGTTTGCATGCGGGTCTCCAGATACGACATAGCAAAACGCCCCTGAAGAGGGGCGTTTTATCCAGCTTAGAAGCTTGTGCGGCTTAGGCGTCTGCGGCCTTGGCTGCGGCTTCGATCTTGCGCGTAATGTACCACTGCTGGGCGATGGACAAGACGTTGTTGACCACCCAGTACAGCACCAGACCTGCTGGGAACCAGAGGAAGAAGAAGGTGAAGATGATTGGCATCAGCTTCAGTACCTTGGCTTGCATCGGATCTGGCGGCGTCGGGTTGAGCTGCTGCTGGATAAACATGGTGGCGCCCATGATGATCGGCAGGATAAAGAACGGATCCTTGATCGCCAGATCGGTTATCCACAGCAACCACGGTGCTTGGCGCATTTCCACCGATTCCAGCAACACCCAGTAGAGTGCGAGGAATACCGGCATCTGCACCAGGATCGGCAAGCAGCCGCCCAGCGGGTTGATCTTCTCTTTCTTGTACAGCTCCATCATCGCCTGGGACATCTTCTGGCGATCATCACCGTGCTGCTCTTTCAACTGAGCCAGTTTCGGTGCAACGGCACGCATGCGCGCCATGGATTTGTAGCTAGCAGCGGACAGTGGGAAGAAGATCAGCTTGATGATCACGGTCAACATGATGATCGACCAGCCCCAGTTGCCGAGCAGGTTGTGGATAACTTCTAGCAGCCAAAAGATTGGCTGGGCCAGGAACCACAGGATGCCGTAGTCGACAGTCAGCTCAAGACCTGGAGACAGGGTCTTCAGATGCCCTTGTAGCTTCGGGCCGGCATACAGAACTGCACTGGTTTCACCCTGAGCGCCGGCAGCAACCTGAATGGCCGGGCCGGTAAAGCCGACAATGTAGTTGCCTTGGCTGTCTTTGCGGGTCTGTATTTGGTTAGTGCTGTCTTTGCTTGGGATCCAGGCAGTGACGAAGTAATGCTGTAGCCAGGCAACCCAGCCTCCTTGAACGGTTTCTTTGAAGGCTTGTTTATCGATGTCTTTCATCGACACTTTTTTGTACGGCTCTTCGGTGGTCCACAGGGCGCCACCTAGGTAAGTCGCGGTGCCGGTCGCGGTGGTGGACGACGGATCGTCGCTACCATCACGCTTGAGCTGGGCAAACATATTGCCGCTCCAGGCCTGAGCGCTCTGGTTGTCAATCAGGTAGCTGACAGTCACCTGATACGACGAAGGGTCAACGCAGCCAGGCTTCTTTTGCTGCTGTTCCTTGGCGGAGCATTCAGCGTTCAAGCCGCGCTTGAAGGTAAAGCGCTTGATGTAGTTAACACCGGCTTCGCTGAGTGTGAGATCAACCTGCAATTGCTCCTGGCCGTCAGCCAGCTCATAGCTTTTTTGCGCGCTGCTCCACAGGGCACGACCGCTGGATTTGTCCGGCGCATTACTGCCGATCAAACCGCTCTGAGCCAGGTAGGTGCGCTCGCCGCCATTGTCGAACAGCTGGAACGGTACATCCGGACGATCCTGACGACGTGGGTACTGCGGCAAGCGCAGTTGCACCACATCACCACCGCGCGGGTCGATGGCGAGATCCAGCACATCGGTCTTTACCCGAATCAGTTCATCACTGGCTGCTGTTGGAGCGGCGCTGATAGCGTTGGGCTCAACAGCAGGCGTGGCGCTCGGAATATCGTCGCTGCCAGTTGAGGTCGTGACAGCAGTATCTGGCAAGCCGGGTACCGTACTGCTAGTCGCGGCAATTTCTGTCGGCAGGGCAGTTTGACCGTAGTCCTGGTTCCACTGGAGAACCATCATATAGGACACGATTGCCAGGGCGACGATCAGGATCGAGCGTTGAATATCCATGATTATTCGGCCATCGAAGAGGAACGGGAGGTTTTCGCGGGGGGAACCGGGTCGTAGCCACCGGGATTCCACGGGTGACAGCGGCCAAGCCGACGCAGGGTCAGCCAGCCACCGCGCAGGGTGCCATGATATTCAATGGCCTCAAGCGCGTAGCAAGAACAGCTTGGGTAGAAACGACAATGGCTGGCCATCAAGGGGCTGATGGCGTAGCGGTAGAACTGGATGGGAAGCAAGGCCAGTTTACGCATGGGGACTGTCGTTCACCCCAGGTGTTGCAACGGCTTCCGGGCTTGGCTTGCTGCGTTCGAGGCGTTTCCAGAGTTTGCCAAACTGGCGTGCCAGTTCCTCATTCTCAAGATCACCAAGGCCTTTACGCGCCACCACCACGATGTCCCACCCAACCAAGTTGTCTTGATTCAGGCGGAACGATTCGCGGATCTGGCGTTTCAAGCGATTGCGCTCAACCGAGAGCTTGACGCTCTTCTTACCGATCACCAATCCCAGACGGGGATGATCAAGTTCGTTGTTGCGCGCCAGCAACAGGACATTTTTGCCCGGAGCTTTGCCGCTAGGGGAGTCGAAGACTGCCTTGAATTGCCGGGGGGTTAGCAGACGCTTTTCCCGGCTGAAGTCTCGACTCACCACAAGACCGAAATTTAAACGGCGAGACGCTTACGGCCTTTGGCACGGCGACGCTGCAGAACAGCACGGCCGCCCTTGGTGGCCATACGGGCACGGAAACCGTGGGTGCGAGCGCGTTTGATAGTGCTGGGTTGGAAAGTACGTTTCATGATGCGGTACCTGGGTGGTCGACTACGGGCCGGAATGGCCCCCGTTTTAAGAGACCGGCAATTCTAGAGAAACCCGAGGGTCAGGTCAATTTCCAACCAGGCTTTTCCTGCATAAAGAAATATAAAGAAGAGAATATTTAAAGATCTTTAGTAATGTTAGTAACTATTAGTGCGGCCATTGTCTGTGCATAAGTGCTTTAAGACCAATGGTTTAGGGCTGTCCAGACAAGGGTAAGTCTGTCAAAAAAGCGTGCTGCACCTGTGTGGAAGCAGCGCATAAGCTGAGGATGAAATGCCTTTTTACCCACAGCAGGGTTTTCCACAGGGTTTTACCCCAGGTTACCCCATGAGCTTACGAGCTGTTATCCACAGCCTTTATCGACCTTAGTATTATTAGCGTCAAATACCAATAACACCTTGATTTTACTTGCGCATAAGCAGGACTGCATGTGGATAACTCAAGGCTAGACGGCTACAATGACGGCTGTTTTTTGCCTCACCGCCTTTCGATTTAGGGGATGTCCGTGTCTGTGGAACTTTGGCAGCAGTGCGTCGAGCTTCTGCGCGATGAGCTGCCTGCTCAGCAATTCAACACCTGGATCCGTCCATTGCAGGTCGAAGCCGAAGGCGACGAGCTTCGTGTCTATGCGCCGAACCGGTTTGTGCTTGATTGGGTGAATGAGAAGTATCTCGGTCGCTTGCTTGAGTTGCTCACTGAACGGACTAACGGGCTGGTACCGGCACTCTCCTTATTAATAGGCAGTAAGCGCAGCTCGGCTCCGCGTGCGGCGATGGTCAGTACACCGTCAGCAGCACCTAGTGTGTCGACACCTACTCACGCAGCTGTATCAGCCGTCGCAACTGCTCACACAGAACCTTCGCGCGCCAGCTTTGATCCTATGGCCGGTGCCGCTAGCCAACAGGCTCCGGCTCGAACTGAGCGAACGGTGCAGGTCGAGGGTGGGCTGAAGCACACCAGTTATCTGAATCGCACCTTTACCTTTGATAACTTTGTCGAAGGTAAATCCAACCAGCTGGCCCGCGCGGCGGCCTGGCAGGTAGCGGATAACCCCAAGCATGGCTATAACCCACTGTTTCTCTATGGTGGGGTCGGCTTGGGTAAGACTCACTTGATGCATGCGGTGGGTAACCACCTGTTGGCGAAGAATCCCAATGCCAAGGTCGTGTACCTGCATTCGGAGCGCTTTGTCGCGGACATGGTTAAGGCGTTGCAGCTGAACGCGATCAATGAGTTCAAGCGTTTTTACCGTTCGGTCGATGCATTGCTGATCGACGACATTCAATTCTTCGCCAAGAAAGAGCGTTCCCAGGAAGAGTTCTTCCACACCTTCAACGCGCTGCTTGAAGGTGGCCAGCAAGTCATCTTGACTAGCGATCGCTACCCGAAAGAAATTGAAGGGTTGGAAGAGCGCCTGAAATCACGTTTCGGTTGGGGTTTGACGGTGGCTGTCGAACCGCCTGAACTGGAAACCCGTGTGGCGATTCTGATGAAGAAGGCCGATCAGGCCAAAGTCGACTTGCCCCATGACGCCGCCTTCTTTATTGCTCAGCGTATTCGCTCCAACGTGCGTGAATTGGAAGGTGCGTTGAAGCGGGTAATTGCTCACTCGCACTTCATGGGGCGGGACATTACCATCGAGCTGATTCGTGAATCGCTCAAGGATTTGTTGGCGCTGCAGGACAAGCTGGTCAGCATCGATAATATTCAGCGTACGGTGGCTGAGTACTACAAAATCAAAATTTCCGATCTGCTGTCAAAGCGTCGCTCGCGTTCAGTGGCGCGGCCACGGCAAGTGGCCATGGCCTTGTCGAAAGAGCTGACTAACCACAGCCTGCCGGAAATTGGTGATGCCTTCGGTGGTCGCGATCACACGACGGTATTGCATGCTTGTCGTAAGATTGCTGAACTTAAGGAATCCGACGCGGACATCCGCGAGGACTATAAGAATCTGCTGCGTACACTGACTACCTAATACGCAACTCCACTAGGCAAGGGACTAGACCATGCATTTCACCATTCAACGCGAAGCCTTGTTGAAACCGCTGCAACTGGTCGCCGGCGTCGTGGAACGCCGCCAGACCTTGCCGGTGCTTTCGAATGTTCTGCTGGTTGTCGAAGGTCAGCAACTTTCGCTGACGGGCACTGACCTCGAAGTAGAACTCGTCGGCCGGGTAACTTTGGAAGAGCCTGCTGAGCCGGGTGAAATCACCGTACCGGCGCGCAAGCTGATGGACATCTGCAAAAGCTTACCCAGTGATGCGCTGATTGATATTCGCATCGACGAACAGAAGCTGTTGGTCAAGGCGGGTCGTAGCCGTTTCAGCCTGTCTACGTTGCCAGCCAACGATTTCCCAACTGTTGAAGAAGGCCCCGGCTCACTGACCTTCAGCCTGGTGCAAAGTAAGTTGCGTCGTTTGATCGAGCGCACCAGCTTTGCCATGGCGCAGCAGGATGTTCGCTATTACCTCAATGGCATGCTGCTAGAAGTTCAGACCGGCATTCTGCGTGCTGTGGCAACCGACGGTCACCGTCTGGCCATGTGTTCCATGGACGCGGCGATCGAGCAGGTTGAGCGCCACCAGGTCATCGTGCCGCGCAAAGGTATTCTCGAACTGGCCCGTCTGCTCACTGAGCAGGATGGAAGCGTCAGCATCGTCCTCGGTCAGCATCACATTCGTGCGACGACCGGTGAGTTCACCTTTACCTCGAAACTGGTCGACGGCAAATTTCCGGATTACGAGCGTGTACTGCCGCGTGGTGGTGACAAGCTGGTGGTTGCTGATCGTCAGGGCTTGCGTGAAGCGTTCAGCCGTACCGCGATTCTGTCCAACGAGAAATACCGTGGCATTCGTTTGCAGCTGGAGTCCGGCCTGCTGAAAATTCAGGCCAATAACCCTGAGCAAGAAGAAGCCGAAGAAGAGATCGCAGTCGACTACAACGGCAGTGCGTTGGAAATCGGTTTTAACGTCAGCTACCTACTCGATGTATTGAGTGTGATGACTACCGAACAGGTACGTCTGATCCTCTCCGACGCCAACAGCAGTGCTCTGGTGCAGGAAGCCGATAACGACGATTCGTCTTATGTTGTTATGCCGATGCGCCTGTAATCGACACGCCGTTGAATCCGAATCTTCGCGTGCTACGTTTTTTAACGGCCTGCTAATCCAATGTCGCTGACTCGCTTTACCGTCACCGCGGTGCGTAATCTGCACCCGGTGACCCTCTCCCCTTCCCCGCGAATCAACATCCTCTCTGGCGATAATGGCAGCGGTAAAACCAGCCTGCTGGAAGCCATTTATCTGCTCGGTCTGGCTCGCTCCTTTCGCAGTACGCGTCTGCTTCCGGTTATCCAATATGAACAACTTGCCTGCACCATCTTTGGCCAAGTTCAATTAGCGGATGGACGGCAGAGTAGCTTGGGTATTTCTCGTGATCGTCAGGGTGAATTTCAAATTCGCATCGACGGTCAGAATGCGCGTAGTGCTGCGCAGTTGGCTGAAACCCTGCCGCTACAGTTGATCAACCCGGACAGTTTCCGTTTGCTCGAAGGCGCGCCAAAAATCAGAAGGCAGTTTCTCGACTGGGGAGTGTTCCACGTGGAACCTCGCTTTCTTCCTGCCTGGCAGCGGCTGCAGAAGGCCCTGCGTCAGCGGAACTCGTGGCTGCGGCATGGTACACTTGACGCCGCTTCGCAGGCGGCCTGGGATCGTGAGTTGTGCCTGGCCAGCGACGAAATAGACGGCTACAGGCGTGCCTATATCCAGGCCCTGAAACCGGTATTTGAACGCACCCTGAGTGAGCTGCTGGATCTACAAGGGTTAAGCCTCAGCTACTACCGAGGTTGGGATAAAGAACGTGAGCTAACTGAAGTGCTCGCCTCTACCCTCATCCGTGATCAGCAGCTGGGTCATACCCAAGCGGGTCCGCAGCGCGCCGATTTACGGCTGCGGCTGGGAGCACACAATGCCGCTGAGGTTCTTTCTCGCGGCCAGCAAAAATTAGTTGTATGCGCCCTGCGTATTGCCCAGGGACACTTAGTCAATCAGGCCAAGCACGGCCAATGCATCTATCTAGTGGATGACTTGCCGTCAGAACTGGATGAACACCACCGCCGTGCCTTGTGCCGGTTGTTAGAAGACTTGCACTGCCAGGTGTTCATCACCTGTGTAGACCATGAATTGTTGAGGGAAGGCTGGCGCACGGATACGCCAGTTGCCATGTTCCACGTGGAACATGGTGGCATCACCCAGACCCACGACCACCGGGAGTGAAGCATGAGCGAAAACCAAACGTACGACTCCAATAACATTAAGGTCCTTAAGGGCCTGGATGCCGTACGCAAGCGGCCTGGTATGTACATCGGTGACACCGACGATGGCAGCGGTCTGCACCACATGGTGTTCGAGGTGGTCGACAACTCGATTGACGAAGCCCTGGCTGGGCACTGCAGTGAGATCACCATCACCATCCACCCGGATGAGTCGATCAGTGTGCGCGATAACGGCCGTGGTATTCCTGTGGATATCCACAAGGAAGAAGGCGTATCAGCTGCCGAAGTGATCATGACCGTACTGCACGCCGGCGGTAAGTTCGACGATAACAGCTACAAGGTCTCTGGCGGTTTGCACGGTGTGGGCGTTTCCGTGGTGAATGCGCTGTCCAAAGAACTGATCCTGACGATTCGCCGTAGCGGAAAAATCTGGGAACAGACCTACGTGCATGGTGTGCCGCAGGCCCCGATTGCCGCCGTGGGCGACAGCGAAACCACCGGTACACAGATTCACTTCAAGCCTTCTGAAGGCACCTTCGCCAATATCCATTTCAGCTGGGATATTTTGGCCAAGCGTTTGCGCGAACTGTCATTCCTCAATTCCGGTGTCGGTATCTTCCTTAAGGATGAACGCAGCGGTAAGGAAGAGTTATTCAAGTATGAAGGTGGTCTGCGCGCCTTCGTTGAGTACCTCAACCTCAACAAGACAGCAGTCAACCAAGTGTTCCACTTCACCATGCAACGTGAAGACGGTATTGGCGTAGAAGTCGCCCTGCAGTGGAACGACAGCTTTAACGAGAACCTGCTGTGCTTCACCAACAACATTCCTCAGCGCGACGGTGGTACTCACCTGGCGGGCTTCCGCTCGGCGCTGACGCGTAACCTGAACGCTTATATCGAGCAGGAAGGTCTGGCCAAGAAACACAAAATTGCCACCACTGGCGATGATGCTCGCGAAGGCCTGACCGCCATTATTTCGGTTAAGGTTCCAGACCCTAAATTCAGTTCGCAGACTAAAGACAAGCTGGTGTCCTCCGAGGTGAAGACCGCGGTGGAACAGGAGATGGGCAAGTACTTCTCTGACTTCCTGTTGGAAAACCCCAACGAAGCCAAGCTTGTGGTCGGCAAGATGATCGACGCCGCGCGTGCCCGTGAAGCCGCGCGTAAAGCCCGTGAAATGACCCGCCGAAAAGGCGCACTAGATATCGCCGGGCTGCCGGGCAAACTGGCTGACTGCCAGGAGAAAGACCCTGCCCTTTCCGAACTCTATATCGTGGAAGGGGACTCCGCGGGCGGTTCTGCTAAGCAGGGCCGTAACCGCAAGACTCAAGCGTTTCTGCCGCTCAAAGGTAAAGTTCTTAACGTCGAGAAAGCTCGCTTCGACAAGATGATTTCCTCCCAGGAAGTCGGCACCCTGATCACGGCGTTGGGCTGTGGTATCGGCCGCGATGAGTACAACATCGACAAGCTGCGCTACCACAACATCATTATCATGACCGACGCCGACGTCGACGGTTCGCACATCCGTACCCTGCTGCTGACCTTCTTCTTCCGTCAGTTGCCAGAGCTGGTTGAGCGCGGCTATATCTATATCGCCCAACCGCCGCTGTACAAGGTCAAGAAGGGCAAGCAGGAGCAGTACATCAAGGACGACGAGGCCATGGATGAATACATGACCCAGTCGGCCCTGGAAGATGCCAGCCTGCACGTTAACGAAAGCGCGCCAGGGCTGTCTGGTGAGTCGC
>Ga0070747_1001573_pt1 | contig 11073 bp, 11 predicted proteins | sample VirMetDEL_Mar_31_FD_77321 | JGI IMG/M metagenome (GOLD analysis project Ga0070747, IMG submission 77321) | Aqueous microbial communities from the Delaware River and Bay under freshwater to marine salinity gradient to study organic matter... | ecosystem: Environmental > Aquatic > Marine > Coastal...
GATATTGTACCGGAAAGTCCAACAAATAATTTCTGTACGTTGAATCTGCTAGATCCAACACCAGGATCACCTAATTTGGAAGATGGTAGTTTAACATTTACAGCAGGACTTGGATACGTTCATGCTAATGGGACTTTCTTTCTAGAATCTGGAAAGTGGTATTTTGAATTTCATCCTATAACTGAGTTAAATTCTTCTAACAAACTAGCGATGATAGGCTTTCGGGAAAAAACAAATATTAATGAATTTTATTACCGTAACGATGGCCTTATGTTTGATGGGACAAATAGTACTGGGAATTCAACTTATAATACGTCAACTGCTAGAGATGTTATCGGATGTTATCTAAATTTAGATGATAATAACGGAGAAATCACTTTTTATAAAAATGGTTCTGTTGAAAATGGGGCTCCATTCGCTTCAAATATTTTGGCTAATCTTACAACAAAAGCTTTTGTACCTTTTATTATAGGTTACAGTACCACTTTATATGCAAACTTCGGTCAAGACCCCTCCTTTGGAGGAAATAAAAATACACCAGCAACCGTCAATGGTGTAACTGGGCCTTTTGCTCCTTCTGGTGATGCTGAAGGAACAGCAGGGTTATTTTATTATCCGCCACCTGCTGGCGCATTGGCTTTATGCACAGCAAACCTAGCAGATCCAGATATAGATCCAGCAGTGGATGATTTGCCGGAGGATTATATGCGTCCAGTGGTAATTTCTGGCACTAATGCTGACAACAATAACGTATTTGTTGGGTTTCAACCCGATTTATGCTGGTTAAAAAACCGCAACGGTGCCAGTGGTCATATGATAGTTGACTCAGTTAGAGGTGCTGGTTATGCGCTACAGTCTGACAACACAGGTCAAGAGGGAACATACAATATAGCCAATGATTTTAAAGAATTTACATCCACTGGATTTAATTTGGGTGCAGTATCCGCTTACGGCAGTTCAAACCCGTCAGGGACTAATAATATAATAGCTTGGTGCTTCCGTGCCGGTGGTGCGCCCAGTGGCTCTAACATCTATATGAAAGATAATGTAGGATACCAAACGCTAAGTGCTGCTGGAATTACTGCTGGAACAATTACACCAACGGCAATGTCCGTTAATACAAAAGCGGGGTTTAGTATTGTTAAGTATGTTTCACCGAATCCAGCTATTTCTAATCCCTCAGTTCCACATGGTTTAGATAAAGCCCCAGATTTTGTGATTATTAAGCGGACATCTAGCGCATGTAATTGGGTTGTCAAGCACGTAGGTTATAATAGTAATGCCAACAATACGCTTAGATTAGATACAACAGATGATATCTATGTTGATGCGTATAATTGGGGTGGAAATCAAGTTACTAATACAGTAGTCCCACTGGGAAATTATTCTAATAGTGACACAAATAAGCCAGGCGAAACTAATATAATGTACTGCTGGCACAGTGTCGCTGGCTACTCCGCATTTGGTTCGTATACGGGTAACGGTTCAGCTACAGATGGGCCATTTATTTATACCGGATTTAAACCTGCGTGGGTGATGATTAAAAATACTAGTGACAGTAATTCTTGGATGATATTAGATAATCAACGTTCAATTCATAATTTATCACATCAAGCAATACGGGCGGAATCATCAGGCTTAGAAATTACAAATCAAGAGACTAATTATGGGACAGATTTGTTATCTAATGGCTTTAAACCCAAAACCTCTGGTGCGGCAACTGTAAATAGCAATAATGCGACTGGAGACACATACATCTACGCAGCATTTGCCGAAATGCCCCAAAAATACGCTAACGCCAGATAAAAATAACAACTAAGGAATAAACTATGTGGCAATACAATTACTTAGTACTTCTAGTATTTTTACTAGGAAGTTGTAGTGATTATCCAGCAAGTGAAGGTAACAGTAATGAAGCTAATCCAATAAATATTAACATTACAATAGATTCAGATAATTTATTGAATGACCCAACAGACAACGATACACAAAACGTAGATGTCAATAGTAATTCTAGTTCTTCATCTGACAATAATTCTTCAGATAGCAACAGCAATAGCAATAGCACAATAGATAATTCATCTGGGATTATTATGTACGAGTTTTATTCTATATAAGGAATTAAAATATGTGGCAATATAACGGGATTACAGTACGGGTTGGACGTTCTTGGACTGACGATAATGGGGTTATGCATCCCTCCGTATGGACAAGGTGGAGTGATGAGTTTAAGAAAGAAATGGGACTTACTTGGCAAGAACCAGTTGTGCCAGAACCTTATGATGAACGGTTCTATTGGTCAGCTAATAACCCCAGAAATTTGGAGGATATACAAGTAGTAGATACAGACGGTAATGCTGTAGTAGATATAGACGGTAATCAACAGATTCAGCAGGGATTAAAAACCACACATATAGCCAGAGCCAAAGCTACTTGTAGTAGTTTACTAACTCCAACAGACTGGATGATTATTCGTAATCAAGAAAATGATAAGGCAGTACCTCAAGAAACTCTGGATTACAGAGCATCTGTACGAGCAGCATGCGATTCAATAGAAACTGCTATTAAAGGTACTACTACTCTAGAAGAGTTTATGGCGTTATTTGATGCAAAGTATGATGAGAACAGAAATTTGGTGGAAGAAGCACCAATTAACAAATGGCCTAAAGAAGTATAAAAAGTAACTATGACTGATCAAATGCTTGAAATGATTACTAATTTAGGCGGGACTATGACTAGTCTTATAGCCTGTTTTTGGTACATACGTTACTTGACTGATACCCACAGAGACAGAGAGAATCAGTGGATGCAAAAATATACAGAATCAGATAAAGCATTACGAGAATTGCAAGCTACATCCAACTCTCAACTTCTAGGAGTATTAAATTCTGTAAATTTAACTTTAAAAGAAATGACTGTAGCTATTAGTGAATTAAAAATTCATTTAGAAGATAAAAAGTGAAAATAAATAAGCTATACATAGTACTAACATTTATCGCAGCAGTTATATGTTGTACTCCTACGCCAGGGTACTCCAGTGATAATAATGATAATAATACTGTACCTAGAAAATTGAATTATACTGCTGCTTTTATTATGCAGTGGACTTACAACTGTGTACAACAATTACAATTCACTTTTATGAATGACGGTATTCCTCAACAATATGCTGCTGTAAGAGCAGGTAGTCATTGTACTTGTGTTATAGATGAGTTTAGGAAGTACTACACACAAGTAGAAGTAGCAATGATGAGTTCAGAAGACAGATTATTATTCTCAGAGCATTTTGCTAGAACCTGTTTAGGTCAACCTAGCAATTTTAATTAATATTAATTTCAACTTATAGAGAAGGTGTTGATATGTCTGAAGTAGGTGTTGTAGTACCAAAAGTAGGTACTTTAGTACCAAGAGGAAGGGATAACTCAGGAAGACCTACACCTCCTGCAGTTAATCCTGCAGTTAATTACGATGCTATTTTTGAGAATATCCAAGGTAGCACAAATCAAATACCAGGAATAGCTTCTGATATTACAGACATAGGTCAAGATACTTACAAACTTCTTCAACAAGGTTATGGACTTGGAAGAGGATTAACTAACATAGGATCTGCAGTTGGAGAAACTTTAGAAGGACAAACAGGAATAGCAGGGCAGTTGACAGATCAAGATTCTTTTTTAAGAAATACTATTAATCCTAATATAGTAGGTTTGTACGGTAAGACTGGTGAACTACAAAGAGGACAAGCCGGATTATCTGGGCAAATTGGAGGATTAGGTACAGATATATCTGGTCAAACTACTGCTCTTGAAAGATACATTTCAGAACAAATAGGGAATGTTACAGCTAATCAAGCTCTACAAGATACTAGCTTAAAAAATATCTTGGGTAATGTAGGAGAAGGAGGAACTTTAGCTAACCAACTAACTACAAGAGCAAATACTTTAGACCAAGGTATAGAAGGTCTACAGACTACAGGAGATACTGCAGCTAGAAGTCTTGTTGGGTTGTTGGAAGGACAAGATACTCTTGGAGGCAACATAGGAGGATTAGCTACAGATTTTGGTGGATTTAGGGAACAATATACAGATGATCAAGCACAAGCAGAACTTTTCCGTACTGATGCAAGAGACTCTATTATAGGAGGACAACAGCAGATTCAAGATGCTATGGGAGGTAATTTAGGTCAAAGAATAGACCAAGTAGCTAGAAATGTAGACAGACAAAGAACAGATCAACAACAAGACTTTGCTGGAGTAGCCAGACTTATTGCAGCTAATGCCCCTCCACAAACACAACAGGATCTAGTAGAAAGAGGAAGATTCAGAGAATCTTTAGATAAGATAAGATCAGCTATTCAAAGTAATCCTAATATAGATCAAGGAACTAGAGATACATATTCAGCGTTAACTAATTCCTTTGATGCTAATGGGAAATTAAATGCTGTATCTGTAAAACAAGACGGAGGTTTAATTTCCAGATCTTTTGATGATCAAGGCCAAGTAGTAATTAATCAGCTAGGCCCACAAGGAGAAGATATGGGTGGATCTCCTTTGTCTTTAAATGTGAATCAATTACTAAATAATGCTGCAGGAGGAGCACAACAACAGCAACAATTACCTGCAGCATCAATAGGACAAGTTTCTAATGACTCTGAAAGATTCAACCGTCCTAATCAACTACCAGGACTAATGCAGAGATAAAATTTATAATGTCACAACTAATACCAGAAAAAGTATCTGATGCAGGTTTATCTATTATTAAGAGATTTGAGGGACTTCATTCTCTTCAAAAAGATAAAGTAACTGTCAGATCATACAAATGCCCTGCAGGTAAATATACTATAGGCTGGGGCCACATAAAAAGAGTAACTTCTAAAAGCATTGCCAGCATAGAAGAATGTGAGAATTACTTACAAGAAGACTTAGATGAAGTACATAAGGCACTAGACAGATATGTAGTAGTACCTCTGACACAGAACCAATATGATGCTCTAGCATCTTTTGTATTTAACTTAGGTCAAGGTAATTTCCTTAAATCTACTTTACTTAAAAAGTTAAATGCTGGTAAATACGATGAAGTACCAGAACAGATTCTTAGATGGAATAAAGCCAGAGTATCTGGAAAGTTAATTCCTTTAAAAGGTTTAACAAGAAGAAGAGCAGCAGAAGCAGCATTATTCTCAATGGATGCAGCTTTAGCAGATGACGGTGGAGATGTAATGGTACAAAGACCAGAAAGTACTGCCCTTAAACCTTTAACAAAATCTAAGACTATGGCAGGAGTGGGGGTAGCAGGAATAGCTGCTGTACTACAAGAGATTATACCTCAACTCCAACAAATTACTGGAAGTATACCACCTAATATGGTGAATGGATTAGAGTATGTCTGTGCTGGATTAACTGTACTAGGTATATGTGTAGCAGCATACGCCAGAGTACAAGATCATAATGAGGGAGTACATTGATCAATTTTCCTTTCTCCAGTGTATTTAAATCATTTGGGGCAGTATTACTGGCAGTAGGCACAGGTGCTCTGTACTTCTTTGTAAAAAAGTCTGGTAGAGAAGAAATAGAAAAAGAGTATCTAGAATCTCAACTAGAAGAAGTAAAGAAGAGAGAAGAAACTAATAAGGAATTACAGGATGAGTATAAGAAAATTGATATTGCCCATAGTGCCAGTCCTTCTCAGTCCGATTTTCTTAGTAAGTTGCGGAACAAAGGATTATGACGTAAGGGTAGTAGAGAAGACTGTCTATAAATGCTTAGAAGAAGAAGTAGTAGAGTATGATCAAGAATTTAATAACAAGTTGGTAGAAGAATTGGAAGTAATAGAAACAACAAATTCTTCTACTACTAAAATAATAACTGCTTTATCTGATTATTCTGTACTAAGAGATAAGATCAAGGCTTGCGCTAAAATTACAAATAGAGAGAAGTAGTATGTCTGGAGGAGGAAATTTTGGAGATGAAGGCACTGCATTTGGTGCTACAAAATCAGATGATTCTTCTAGTTCATCTAGCTCAGATTCTAGCAGTAGTGATTCTTCTAGTTCATCTGATTCATCATCTTCTTCTAGTAGCTCTAGCTCTAGTAGCAATAATAATTCTTCTACATACGAATATGGGCCTGCTGGTACATCTAAAGACGTTGGTCTTGTGGAACAATTAGGAGATGCTGTAAGAGATTTGTTTGGAAAAAGACCTTACAGTTCTTTAAGTGCTTCAGAAAAACAAGAAGTACAAGATACTTTAGCAGCACAAGAAAGTTCTGGAGGTAGTTCTTCCAGTAACAGTACTATGGCCCCAGCTTTGACCTTTGAACAGCAAATGGCTTTAGAAAAGGAAAAGCAAGCTACTATAGATAAAATTTCTGAAAAATTAGAAGAAGAAAAGAAACAAAAAGAAGAAGAAAGACTTGCAGAAGAAGAAAGAAAGAAACAAGAAAAAATAGATGCAGTTACTGTAGGAGGAATAAATACAGACCAACAAGCAGCAGATATATTAAATGACCCAGAAGCATTTCTTACAGGTAAAGGTGCTACTGTATCAGACAAAATACCTACTCTAGATCCTAATGCTGCAGGTACAAATATAGCTGACTATGACGGTCAGACTTCTGATCTAAGTGTAACGGCACAACAAGGAACTGCTACTACTGCCCAGGAAGTAACTCAGCCAGCAGGAGGAGCAGAAACATATGATGCTGTATCTACTGTAGACAGAGTAAGTCAGCAAGATGCTGAAGCTCAACAGGCTAAAGTCAGAGAACAGGCTCTAGTTGATGCAGAAAATGCACAGCTAGACATGCAGGGCATGGCTACAGGTAAAAATAGAGACGGATCTGTAAATGAAACAGGTATAGCACTACAAAAAGCAGCTAACCTAGACATCAGCAATATCATTGATACAACTACTCCGTCAGGTAAGCTACAAGCAGAATTACTAGGCCAAGGTAATTATGTAGACTATAAATCTACTGTACAAGGACAATTAGATCTACTCAGTTCTTCTTTCCAAGATGCTAATGGTAATCCTAAAATACCTGCATTTGCATCAGCAGCAGCTAGGAACGTATCTAGAATAGCAGCATTTAAAGGAGTAACAGGTACAGCAGCAACAGCAGCTATGTCTACAGCTATAATGGAATCAATGCTTCCTGTAGCTCAAGCTGATGCTAAGTTCTTTCAGACAGTACAACTAAAGAATCTAGACAATAGACAACAACAGACTATAAACACAGCTAATATATTATCTAGATTTGAACTAGCTAACCAAGATTCTAGGATGACTGCAGCAGTTACAAATGCTAAGACATTTATGCAAATGGACTTACAGAATCTAGCCAATAAACAACAGACTGAAATAATCAATACTCAGAATAGAGTACAGTCTATATTAGAAGATGCTAAAGCTGAGAATGTATCTAGAAGATTTGCTGCACAGTCTCAGAATGAAATGGATATGTTCTACGATAATTTGAATTCTCAGGTACAGAGATTCAATGTAGGGCAACAAAATGCCATGTCTCAGTTCAATGTAGGGCAAGTCAATGATGCCAGTCAATTCAACGCTACTCTAGAGAATAACAGGGAACAGTTCTACGATACTATGCAGTATAATATTGATGCTTCCAATGCTAAATGGAGACAGACTGTTACTCTGACAGATACAGAGATGCAGTTTGAAGCAGCAGCATTAGACGCTAAGAATATGTTGGCAATTAGTACTGAAGCACTGAATCAGATTTGGGACAGAGCAGACTCACAACTAGATCATATCTGGAAATCTTCTGAAGGAGAGTTAGACAGAGAAAAGTCTTTAGAAATAGCTTTGATCAGTAAACATTCTGCTGAATATATGCAACAAGAAAAGTTTAACCAAGAAAATAATCTTTCTATAGGTGATCTTCTTGGCACTGCTGCAATGGCTTATTTAGGGTATAAATTTCCTGTAGCTGCTCCATTTCTAGCAGGAGGAGGGGGAGGAGGAGAAAGTTTTTTGGATAAAATAAATCCTTTTAAGTCAGACGTAAACCTAAAAACAGATTTAGTAAAAGTAGGAATTAATAATCAAGGATTAAATCTGTACATTTGGGAATGGAATAACATAGCAAAAGAACTAGGAATTAATTCTATAAATAGTCCTACATATGGAGTAGTAGCTCAAGAAGCTGTAAACTTTATACCGTCAGCAGTAAGTACAGATCAGAAGACAGGCTACTTACAAGTAGACTATAGTAAGATTCATCTTCCTCCATTAGAAACTATAAGTATAACGTAATCATGACCTTCAACGAAGCAATAGCAAAATCTATACGTTCTTACTTCAATGGCAGAGATCCTGAGAATCTGAATAAATTAATACTAGATGAAAGAGAAGAACTGGAAAGTGAAGAAGGGGGACAGGAAGAACAAGAAGAGTCTACTTCTCCAATTAAATATACCAGAGAGTATATGAATGACTTGGAAGAAAGAATTTTAAGTGGCGAAGATATTTCTGACATGGAAGAAGATAAGCCTAAAAAACGTAAACGAGGCAGACCCAGAAAAGAAGAAGTAGTAGAAGATGCTGTTCTTGTAGAAAATACGGATGAAGATGAAGATACGCCAATGAACGGTTTACTTATGCCTTTGAATTAAAGTATTAAAGAAATAAAGAAATAAAGAAATATGCAGAGAATACAAGAAGATTTTAATCCTGCCCAACCCTCTGGGCCTATTCCAGGCGAGAATTTCACTTCAGATGAAAGGAATTATCCTTGGCATAGGCCACCCGAATATACTGGTATGGACTCAGCATTAGAACGAGTCATAGCAGATTTTGAAGATGATCCAGATACATTTCAGAAGCACATGTCTTTTATTGAAGTAGGATTACCTGTAACTCTAATTACAGAAATTCTAGTGATGAGAGGTGTGTCTAAAGGATACTGGACTGTAGACTTTGGTATTTTATTGGCTGGGCCTATTGCTAAGATACTGACTATATTCGCTAAATCTTTTGGAATAGAATTTAATTTAGGTATAGACAGAACTCCTAACTTCCCTACTGCTACAGAACTACGAGAAGCTATGCAACAACCAGATGCTGTAGACCAAGCTATGGAGGAAGCTAGAGAAGAAATAGAAGTAGCTTCAGATAAAGCATTACAGGATGTAGGTCTAGCTGCTCCTGTATCTAATACATCAGATGTATCTACGGAAGAAGTTATGCTACCTGCAAGTCCAGAAGAACAAGAAAGTATGCTGGGGGGCATTGATATGGATCAAGATGAAGTTCCAGAACAAGTAGAACAAGTAGAACAAGAAGGAGAAGTATAATGTCTGTATTAGCTGGATTTGCCAGAGGAATGGCTAAAGGGTTAGCAGAACGTAGTAGACAACAGATGCAGTTTAAGCAGCAAGTAGATCTTATAGGATTAGACTTTGCTAGGAAACAAAAAGAAGAAAGAAATAAAGAAGAAGCTAGAAAAAAGAAAAATGTAGAAGCAGGAATAGCTTTAGGAAAATCTTATGGATTAAATAAAGCTAGTATAAATACTATTGTGGCTCAACTACAGGCAGGAGTTACTGTAGATAAAGTCACAGAATTAATTCCTAGATTAAAAAAAGCAGAAAGTTTTGCTGTACAAGAAACTCACAGATTACAGTCAGTAACTTCTAATCCAAAAACTAAAGAACCTACAAAAAATACTCCTACTTTTGATCTTTCTAAATTAGGTGCTGGAGCAGATACATTTAATGATGACGATACTTATGATGAGTCTTTCTTAAATCCTTCAAAAGATTTTGCTGTATCTCCTACTCCTGAGTCAACAGTAAAAGAGTATCGAATAGGATCTGGAGTTGAAAACATAGGCAAAACTCCTACAGGAGCAAAGCAAGATCCTACAGGGCCAGTAACATTAGATTATAGTCCAGACAGAGGTGGGCCTACCTCTCCTCCTGTAGGAAGATTAGATAACAAAGCTACTCAAAGAATTTTAAGTATGGTTAGGGGGGTAGATCATTTAACAAACGCCACTGAATTACATCCTACTGCAGTACCTGCTCTAGCTAAGAATTTTGATGTGGGATTAAAAGGTAATTTTCCTAGTGAAGAAGCAAAGAAAACATACGAAGCAGCAGTATTTGGTTTAAAGACTGGGTTTTATGCTCCAGAAAATCTTAAACTTCTTGGAGTAGATCCTGTACTTCCAAAAGCTAAAAAAAGACCTAGTAGAATAAGTTCTAGGACTAAATTTCAAGAAGCAAAACAACAACAGTCTGCAAAAGCCTCTGATGCTAAAGAATTAGAAATACTAGGAGATGCTGCATTTTTAGATGCAGAAGGAGCAACTTTTACTAAGTCAGACGGTTCTATTGGTTTTAAAGAAAAAGGCCCAACAGGTTTAGCGAGTAAAGAAGACAGTTTAGATCCTTCTAAAGAAACTATAGAAGAATATCAATTAGTAGGAGGAAGACCAGTAAAAGTAAAAGATATAGAAGAAAGTAGAAAGGTAACAACATATAGGCTAGGTACAGAGCCTAGTGCAGCAGCAGAACAAACTGAAAAAATGTTAGATGAACAATTTTCAGCTTCAGCTACAGGCAGTTTCTTAGGTAGTGGAGGAACAGATGTAAACAGTGCAGAAAGACAAGACATAGCTGCTTACAATTCCCCTATAACTGAAGAATGGCTAGAAAAAAATAATTACGCAGATTATGAAGAGTACAGAGAAGATGTTTTTTCTAGAGCAGCAGGAAGAGCAAAACAAATTGTTTTAGGTAATTCAGACGTACAAGCTGCTTTTATGGCAGACTTGGCTACTCAAGAGTTTACTCATTTTAAAGACAATGAAGGTTCTGCTCCACGGTTAGCAAAAGCTCAGTCATTACTTTCTATATTTGCAGGTAGAGAAGTAGCAGAATCTTGGGACGGTACAAATGAGGATCTACATACTTTAATTGATGACATAGAAAGTCCTTCTACCAGAGCAGCAGCAAAAAAAGCATTTTTAAATGCAAAGGAACTGGGAGTATCCCCAGAAGATGAACTTCTTAGACCTAGTATGTTTAAGAACAGAGTAAAAGAA
>Ga0070747_1001574_pt1 | contig 11072 bp, 4 predicted proteins | sample VirMetDEL_Mar_31_FD_77321 | JGI IMG/M metagenome (GOLD analysis project Ga0070747, IMG submission 77321) | Aqueous microbial communities from the Delaware River and Bay under freshwater to marine salinity gradient to study organic matter... | ecosystem: Environmental > Aquatic > Marine > Coastal ...
CACTCTCCAGTCCAAAAGCCCTCCTTGTCAAACACATCATCCATGTCGAAAGGTTCTAGCGTCTCAAACACTAATTTGGCAAACGGTTTTCCGACTAAATCGCTCTTTTGAGCTGCAAGAATTAAATTGGCCGCAGCATTGCTAATTTTGATGTGCTTATCGATATCTAAGATCAGCATACCCTCTGAGGTATTTTCAAACGCTTGAGCTAATAAATTGACCTCACTTTCAAGCGCTCTTTGCTGGGTAATATCGGTATACATACCAGCAACATGTATTAACTTTCCACCACTGTGATCGACATCAGTGGCACGACCTTTAATTCGCAGCCAATGCCATTGCTGATCATATTGATTGTGATAGCGATACTCGATGTCAATCACGTCTGTTGCACATGTGATCAACTCATTCCAGGCTTTGGAAATCTGCTCAATATCATCTTGATGAATGGGAATGTCTTCTAGCTTTATGTCGATATGAGGCTCAGGTCCCAGTACACCACCGCGATTGTCTAATGAAAACATTCGAGTATGCTCATGCCATTGCCATAAATCTGAATCGCTACCTTTTAGTGCCTGGCGTAAGCGATCATCACTTTGCAGTAATGCAGTATTCATTTGTTTAAAGCGGCTAACCTGTCGCTGCCTAAAGATCAATATGGCCAATCCAGTTAGCAATATGATCAGTATTAATGCACCTTTAAATTGTTGTGATCGCCACCAAAACTGCTTTACCGTAAATCGATATTGAAATGGCTCACTCGTCCACACACCATTTTTTTTATACAAGAGTTCAAGCACATATTCCCCAGCACTTAAACCGGTAATATTAATTTGTGACTGCCCTTCCAGTAACACATAATTTCCCGCATCGGAGCCATTCTCAACCAAACGATATTGGATGGTCATGGGTTTATCATCAAGGTAATCCAGTATGGCTATTTGGAAGCTAATTAGGCTCGCACCTGGTTCAACTTGCGATAACTGGCTTGGAATAAGATAAACCGCTGTTTTATCGTCATAAAATACAGATACAGATTCAAGTATCGCCTTATCATTGACCGTTCGCGGCGCTAACTTATCAAGATCGATGAGCATAGCGCCATCAGGGGTACCGACAAAAAAGCCTTTAGCAGGATCATAAAATTTTGCCGACTCATTAAATTCATCGGAAATAAAACCGTCTTTATGACTAAACGAACTGACTTTACCTGTCGCCTTATTTATCTTAATAATGGCACTGGCACAGCCAACAATATGATCGGTTGCAGTATCCTGTAAAAAGTACACCACTTTACAATCTATTTTCCACTGTTGATCCAGTGAGATTATCTTATTAGTTTGCGTATTGTATTGATAAATACCTTGTTGGGATGAACCAAACCAGAGCACACTTGGCGCCACTTGCATAACACTGGTAATCGTTGGAAGAATAGTAAAATTGGCAAATAGATTTAATTTAGAAACATATTCACCCTCTGTGGTTAAATAGCCAAAATGTTTATTTCCAGCTAACCATAGATGATGTTCAGTATCTCTTAATAGGGCACTATAGCGAGCATTAGTCAGTGACTGCTGACCGTCATTGAGCTCTTGTAGCGTCAGCTCATCCTTACCATCTTGCCAATAATACAAGCCTTTCGTAGTCGCAAACCAAATGACATCACTAAACAATTTATCACGATAAATATTAATGATTACGCGATCAACCAGCGACGTTTTGCCACCACTCCAATCAGCAAAGCGAGAACTAATATTAGTTAATTTATTGACCACATATAAGCCGCTGGTCGTCGCTAAAACAAGGTGCTGCTCATCTAGGGAACTAATTTTATAAATACTGTCATTAAGTTCAAAACCCTTAGGGATCAGCATAATTGATGTTTGGTCATGGGTATTCACTACTGACAAACCACCATCAGTACCTAACCAGACAGTGTCACCCTCACTGTATATCGACCACACCATTTCATTATCAAGCTGATAAGGCGGCTTTTTAGAATAATCATCAATTAAAAAACTAGGCTTACCGGCAATGACCGCAAGCCCATCTCCAGAGCCACCAATCCATAACAAACCATCGGCATCGACTGCCATATCATGGATGTAATCTATATTTGCACGTTGCTTAAGTTCGTCACGGTATATAATTAACTTATTGTTTTCTTGACTCCAAAAAATCAATCCCGCTCGACTTGAAATCCATAAATCACCGTTAAGATCTTGCTCCATTTGCTCAACATAATAAGGGATCTCTGCTACAGCCTGTACTGTAAGGGCATCAATATTAAGCTTAAAGACTCCTTTTGATGTCAACATCCATACTCGTTGTTGTTTATCTTGAAACAACTTATTAATGGTGCCATTTTTATCAGACCATGGAAATTGCCCAATAAAAGTCCCATCGGCATGATGAAGCTGTACCTCATGATTAGTCGAAAACAAATAATTAGTATTATGTAACTCAAGCGCATTTCGCCAAGGCAAATTGCGATCTAATGTATGGCTTGGGGATAAGGAAAGCTGCTGAGTGATGTCATCAAAATAATAAACCTGCCCTGAAAAGGCCAATATGAGTAAGCGCCCATCAAGCTGACGCTGAGTGGCCGCAACGTGAATACTGTTATTGATATTGGTTGCATCATTATCTTCAGGTCTAAGGATCAAACTAAAGTGATTATCTAAAATACTGTATAAATATAACGAGGAATTGGTGCCAACCAGTAAATGATCTTGACCAGAGTTAACCACAGTAGAAATGAACTCGTCATCCAGAACTGAATCAAAACCGACTTTATCGATGCGTCTAACTTTACTGTTACTCACCCGGTACAGACCTTGCTGAGTCGCCAGCCAAACAAATCCATAATGGTCAAAGCTAATATCTTGAATCGTGGCATTAGCTAAACCATCTTGCGCATTAAAGACTCGCTGAACAATATCTGCGGCATTCACAGGCGCAGCGGCTAACGAACACAGAATCAGACTAACAGCCCCAAAAATTACCGCTCTGATCATAAATTAAGCCTATACCTCAAAAAGATAATATTGATACTCATCGTTATAGCGTCCCCTAAACCGATACAAACTGATATTCTTGTTTAGTCACGCTGTAGATAAAAGAAACAGTATAACTTTCTACATTGAGAGGAAATAATGACATGTACATCTATGCATTATTTTTAACACATTTTGACAACGCTTTATAAACAATATTACTTTTTTATAATTATATGTTTAAAAAAAGTAATATGCTCCGCTAATGCTAGCTTAAAAAATCAAATTACAGGTAAAAAAAAGCACCCCTAAAGAGGAGTGCCTTATGCTGTTCAGTATCAGTTTAGATTACTTCTTTTTCTTAACCGCTTTAGGGTTAGGTAAGTCAGTAATTGAACCTTCATACATTTCAGCTGCTAAGCCTACAGACTCATGCAATGTTGGGTGAGCATGAATCGTTAATGCGATATCTTCAGCATCACAACCCATTTCAATTGCTAGGCCAATTTCACCTAATAATTCACCGCCGTTAGATCCAACAATAGCACCACCGATCACACGATGAGTCTCTTTGTCGAAAATTAGCTTAGTCATACCTTCACTGCAATCTGAAGCGATTGCACGGCCACTTGCAGCCCAAGGGAAAGTCGCAGTTTCGTAAGCAATACCTTGCTCTTTCGCTTCTTTCTCAGTTAGACCGACCCATGCTACTTCAGGATTAGTATAAGCAATTGATGGGATCACTTTAGGATCGAAGTAGTGCTTCATGCCCGAAATCACTTCCGCAGCAACATGACCTTCATGCACACCTTTATGAGCCAACATAGGTTGACCAACGATATCGCCGATAGCATAAATATGCGGTACGTTAGTACGTAACTGCTTATCAACGTTAATAAAGCCACGTTCATCAACATTCACACCTGCTTTTTCAGCAGCTAAAGACTTACCATTAGGTGAACGACCAATTGCGACTAAAACAGCATCGTAACGTACAGGTTCTGTCGGCGCATTCTTGCCTTCCATTGTCACGTAGATACCATCATCTTTCGCGTCAACTGCGGTCACTTTAGTTTCAAGAATAAGGTTAAACTTCTTCTTAATTTGCTTAGTGAAAACGCGAACTACGTCTTTATCTGCAGCAGGAATAACTTGATCGAACATTTCAACCACGTCAATTTCGCTGCCTAAAGATGAATACACAGTACCCATTTCTAGACCAATAATACCACCACCCATAACAAGCAACTTACCAGGCACTTCTTTCAGTTCAAGTGCGTCAGTTGAGTCCCAAATACGTGGGTCTTCATGTGGAATAAACGGTAATTTAATTGGACGTGAACCCGCTGCAATAATGGCTTGTTCAAACTGAACAACAGTCACAGTGCCATCTTCAGCAGTCACTTCTAAGCTGTTAGGGCCGGTAAATTTACCAAAACCATTAACCACATCAACTTTACGCATTTTAGACATTCCGCCTAAACCGCCGGTTAATTGGCTAATGACTTTATTTTTAAAGCTACGTAATTTGTCTAAATCAATCTTTGGCTCACCAAAAACCACACCATGGTCAGCAACAATTTTGGCTTCTTCAATGACTTTTGCTACGTGCAATAGTGCTTTTGAAGGAATACAACCAACGTTTAGACACACACCACCAAGGGTACTGAAACGCTCAACAATTATGGTGTCTAAGCCTAAGTCAGCAGCACGAAACGCCGCAGAATAACCTGCTGGGCCTGCTCCTAGTACGACTACTTGAGTTTTGATTTCGTTACTCATGATTTCCTCTAATCTTGTTCATTCCGTGTGAAAGACGGATCGGCCCAAATGTCGATGTCGCCAGCTTGAAACTTACGTTTCACGTCCAATTTCCTTTCAATTGCGAACTAAAAAATTGGGATGGGCGCATTTTATACTCAAATCAATTTGTTTGAAACCGATCACAATAAAAAGGTCGCTCATATGAGCGACCATTATGCTTATAAAATCAATGTACGAATGTCTGAAAGTATCGCAGACAAGGTGACACTAAAGCGTGCAGCCATAGCACCATCAATAACACGATGGTCGTATGAAAGCGATAAAGGCAACATTAATTTAGGTTCAAACTCTTTTCCATTCCACTTTGGTTTAATTTCAGATTTTGATACACCTAAAATGGCCACGTCTGGATAGTTAACAATCGGCGTAAATGCCGTACCGCCAATGCCACCTAAACTTGAAATGGTAAAACAGCTACCTTGCATATCAGCAGACTTTAACTTGCCGTCACGCGCACGGATAGAAATGTCGGTTAATTCGCGCGACAATTCAACAATGCCTTTCTTATCAACATCACGAACCACAGGAACCATTAAGCCGTTCGGAGTATCAACGGCAACACCAATGTGGAAGTATTTCTTCTGAATAAGTGACTCACCATCACTGCTTAAGCTTGAGTTAAACACAGGGAACTCAGCTAATGCTTTGGCAACCGCTTTCATCATGAACACTAATGGCGTGATCTTGTAATCAGCTTTTTTCTTCGCAGCAAGGTCATTCTGTTGCTTACGGAATGCTTCCATCTCTGTGATATCAGCTTCATCAAACTGAGTAACATGTGGAATCGTAACCCAATTGCGATGTAAGTTAGGGCCAGAAATTTTCTGGATACGGCTTAGTGGTATTTCTTCCACTTCACCAAACTTACTGAAATCAACCTTAGGCGCAGCAATCACGTTTAAGCCACCAGCACCACCCGAAACAGATGTTGATGCTGTAGCTTTAGGGCGTGACAACTCGTATTTCACAAACGCTTGCACGTCTTCTTTCAAAATACGCGCTTTACGACCAGTACCAGACACCTTAGTTAAATCTACACCAAACTCACGCGCTAAGCGACGTACCGCAGGTGAAGCATGCACAACACCCGTTGATGCTGTCACGCTTGCACTCGGATGATGTGGCACAGGTGGAGTTGATGGGCGGCTTGCAGCCATGGGTGCTGGCGCTGATGCGGCAGGTGCAGACTCAGCAGGAGCTGGAGCTGCTTGTGCTGCTGGCGCTGAGCTAGTCGTTTCAATAGTGGCAATTAAGCTACCTTGAGATACTTTATCGCCCACTTTAACGGTTAACGACACTAATTTACCGGCAAAAGGTGCAGGCACTTCCATGGTCGCTTTATCTGTTTCAAGGGTAATTAAGCCTTGATCAGCAGTGATGTCATCACCCACAGACACTAGCACTTCAATAATATCCACATCACTAGCATCGCCAATGTCAGGGACATGAATCTCTTGTACCTGAGTTGTCGTAGCAGAAGTTGCCGCTTGTACTGGAGCCGCTTGCTCAACTGGTGCAGCAGCTTGTGGTGCCGGTGCAGAAGGTGCTGCTGCAGAAGCAGAGCCAGCAACTTCTAACATAATCACCAATGAACCTTCAGACACTTTGTCACCAACGGCCACTTTAATCTCTTTAACTACACCCGCTTTTGGCGAAGGTACGTCCATGGTGGCTTTATCAGTTTCTAAGGTAATCAACCCAGTATCAACATCAATGCTATCGCCAACAGCAACTAATACTTCGATAACAGACACATCTGTGTCGCCACCAATATCAGGTACGTTAACTTCAATCACTTCTGCACTGCCAGCACTTGACGCAGCAACTGGCGTCACTGGTGCAGGTGCTGCAGCTTGAGCCACCGGCGCTTCAGCTTTTGGCGCTGGCGCAGCGGCTTCTTCTTTAGCAGGCGCAGCATCGGCTGCGCTCATCATCGCGATTAACGTGCCTTCAGACACGGTATCACCGACAGCAATTTTTAACTCTGCCAAGGTACCAGCAAAAGGTGCTGGAATGTCCATGGTTGCCTTATCGCTTTCAACTGTAATGATTGATGCTTCTTTTTCAAGAAAATCACCCACTGCGGCACAAATTTCAATAACCTGCACTGCATCAGTATCGATATTAGGAACCAAAACTTCCTTTAAATCAGCCATTTTGTATCCCCTTACGCGAACTGTGGATTGATCTTGTCAGCATCAATGCCATATTCAGCGATGGCTTTAGTCAGCACATCAACAGGCATTTCATTACGCTCAACAAGTGACTTCAGCGCCGCAATAACGATGAACTTAGCATCAACTTCAAAGTGGTGACGTAAGTTTGCACGGCTGTCGCTGCGACCAAAACCATCAGTACCCAGTACTTTATAATCAGTTGGTACAAAAGCACGTAATTGCTCGCCGTAAATCTTCATGTAATCGGTAGCAGCAATGGCTGGTGCATCTGCAGATAATATTTGGCTGATATACGCTTGCTTAGGTTTTGCTGTTGGGTGAAGCATATTCCAACGTTCAACCGTTTGGCCGTCGCGCGTTAGCTCGTTAAAGCTCGTCACACTGAACACATCAGCACTAACACCAAAGTCTTTCGCAAGGGCTTTAGCCGCTTTACGAACTTCTTCTAAAATGGTGCCACAACCCATTAGCTGTACTTTACCTTTACCACTACCGGCAACAGACTCCAGCTTATAAATACCTTTAACAATACCTTCTTCGGCACCGGCTGGCATTTCTGGCTGAACATAGTTTTCGTTCATTGTGGTTAGGTAATAGAAGATATCTTCTTGATTTTCGCCATACATACGACGAATACCATCTTGTACTACCACGGCAATTTCATAACCGTAAGTTGGATCGTAAGAAATACAGTTTGGAATAGTGTTCGCCAATACATGGCTGTGACCATCTTGATGCTGTAAACCTTCACCATTCAAGGTTGTACGGCCAGAAGTACCACCGACTAAGAAACCACGAGCGCGCATGTCGCCAGCAGCCCATGCCATGTCACCAATACGTTGGAAACCAAACATAGAGTAGTAGATGTAGAACGGAATCGTTGGCATGTCGTTTACTGAGTAGCTGGTTGCAGCTGATACCCAAGATGACATGGCGCCTAATTCGTTAATCCCTTCTTGCAATACTTGACCGGTTTTATCTTCACGATAGTAAGCAACTTGGTCAGAATCTTGTGGAATATATTTTTGGCCTTCGTGAGCATAAATACCCACTTGACGGAATAAACCTTCCATACCGAAAGTACGTGCTTCATCAGGAATAATTGGCACAATACGTTTGCCAATGCCTTTGTCTTTTAACAAGGCGGTTAATACCCGAACAAATGCCATTGTTGACGAGATTTCACGGCCGTTTGAGCCTTTTAAAATCGAATCAAAAATTTTCAGTGAAGGGACTTCTAACTCTTCAGTGAATTTTTCACGACGTTGCGGTAAATAACCTAACAATGCTTCACGACGACTCTTCAAGTATTTTACTTCTTCAGAGTCTGGACCTGGATGATAGAAAGGCAGATCTTCTAACTGGTCATCTGGGATCGGAATATTGAAACGATCACGGAAATAACGGATAGATTCAGCGCCCATCTTCTTCACGTTGTGAGCGATGTTTTTACCTTCACCAGCATCACCTAAACCATAACCTTTAACGGTTTTAGCTAAGATAACCGTTGGACGGCCTTTGGTTTTCTGTGCATGTTCAAGCGCAGCGTAAACTTTTACCGGATCATGACCACCACGGTTTAAGCGCCAAATGTCATCATCTGACATGTTAGCAACCATTTCGGCAGTTTCAGGGTACTTACCAAAGAAATGCTCACGGGTGTACGCGCCACCTTTGGCTTTACAGTTCTGGTATTCACCGTCTACGGTTTCTTCCATTAACTGTAATAACTTACCACTGGTATCACGGGCCAATAATGGATCCCAATAACGACCCCAAATCACTTTAACCACTTCCCAGCCTGCGCCGCGGAATTCGCCTTCAAGTTCTTGGATAATTTTACCGTTACCACGAACAGGACCATCAAGACGCTGTAAGTTACAGTTAACGATGAACACTAAGTTATCTAATTCTTCACGCGCTGCTAAACCGATAGCACCTAATGCTTCTGGCTCATCACACTCACCGTCACCTAAGAAACAGTAAACAGTTTGCTTAGAACAATCTTTTAAACCACGGTCAGTCAAGTACTTCAAATAACGCGCTTGGTAAATCGCTTGAATAGGACCTAGACCCATAGATACCGTCGGGAACTGCCAGTAAGTCGGCATTAACTTAGGATGCGGGTACGAAGAAAGGCCTTTGCCATCGACTTCTTGACGGAAGTTAGCCATTTGCTCTTCAGTAATACGGCCTTCAAGGAAAGAACGCGCATAAATACCAGGTGCGATATGACCTTGGAAATACACCAAGTCACCACCATCTTGCTCATTAGGAGCACGGAAAAAATGGTTAAAACACACATCGTAAATTGTCGCGCTAGACGCGAAACTTGAAATATGGCCACCAAGCTCTAAATCTTTTTTAGAACCACGTAACACCATTGCCAAGGCATTCCAACGGATAATCGCCCGAATACGGCGTTCCATTTCTTGGTTACCTGGCATGTTTGGCTCTTGGCCTGCAGGAATAGTGTTTAAGTAAGCAGTGGTCGCATTGTAAGGTAAGTGAGTACCGTTACGACGCGCTTTGTCGATTAATTTTTCAAGTAAAAAGTGTGCACGTTCAGGCCCTTCTTGCTCTAACACAGCTTGCAGAGCATCAACCCACTCTTGGGTTTCTGATGGGTCTAAATCTTGAAGCATATCTTCAGACATCTCGCAGTCCTTCTCTATATACGGATTATATTTCGGCTTTAGTTGCTGCTTGTTGACACAACAACTCAGTTAAACGCCGCTCTTTAAACGGCGCAAACTACGTTGCAACCGACTGTCTTCTTTTCTTACTGACAACATGACTTCTTCGATATAGCTTAAGTGCTCATTCGAAGCTTCACGTGCAGCGTCTGGGTCCCGGCGTACAATCGCAGCCAGTAACGCGCGTCTGTGATCATTTGCCATGGTGGAAGCTTCTTCGCGTCGGCTTAAAAGTTCCAGATTTTGTGCAACATTTTTATGCAGCACAGGGGTTAAACTTAATACTAAATGCAGCATAGCAACATTGTGCGATGCCTCAGCGACCGCACGATAAAAACGCACAATGGCATCGGCCTGCGCTTCTACTTCCGTTGCGGTTTCAACTTCGTTAATACGGTTTTTAATGTTTTGCATATCCGCATCTGTGCCACGCAAGGCAGCAAAATACGCCATCATGCCTTCAGTAGCGTGACGGAATTCGAGTAAGTCATACTGACTTTCAGAATCGTTATGCATTAACTCAACGATAGGATCGGCAAGACTTTGCCACAGTTGTTCTTTAACATAGGTGCCACCGCCTTGACGACGCATGAGCAACCCTTTAGCTTCTAATTTTTGAATCGCTTCACGTAGAGAAGGACGAGACACTTCAAATTGCACCGCGAGTTCGCGTTCAGGAGGTAGCTTCTGACCCGGCTGTATACTGCCTTCTAGGATCATCCGCTCTAATTGCTCCATGATCACATCAGAAATTTTTGGCTGGTTAATCTTAATATAAGCCATCTGGCGCCCTGCTCCCTAAACAAGCAATTGTCAATTGGTCTTACCAATTAATATGAGAGAGCGCACTTTATCAAATCATACAAGCTATGTCTAGTTATCAGCATATCGACAAAGAACACAGGTTTGTTTAAAACGCTCAAGCCAAGAGGATAACGTAAATTTATCCTCAAGGGGTCAGACCATTTATCCGAAAGTCCTAGAAACTCGAGCGCTACGCTGCTAGATGCAATAAAATCTCAGCAGCGAAGCGACCCTAGCAGGACGCAGTCCGCCCTAGAAGCGTAGCGCCCTAGAGTCTAACTAACCAACCCAAAAATGGTTAATACCGAAACCATGGTTAATAACAATACAAAATTACGCTTGCTTAATGCCAGCAATGCCAATGTCGATTGCACACTCAAGGGTGCATTGCCCGCTTCAGGTAAGGACTCCGCGGCCACAGCCGTATACGTGACGATAGTTTTAGCATCCGTTTTGACACTTAAGCCATATTGTCGCCAAGCACTTAACCCTTCACTAAACTGGCCACTTAATACATAACCAAAACTAAATACCCGACTTGGTAACCAATCAAATAACATCTGCAAATGATCAAC
>Ga0070747_1001582_pt1 | contig 11048 bp, 10 predicted proteins | sample VirMetDEL_Mar_31_FD_77321 | JGI IMG/M metagenome (GOLD analysis project Ga0070747, IMG submission 77321) | Aqueous microbial communities from the Delaware River and Bay under freshwater to marine salinity gradient to study organic matter... | ecosystem: Environmental > Aquatic > Marine > Coastal...
AAGTGCAACAGGTCGGAGAAGTCAAAAAGGTCGGAGAATCTTCAGTCTGCACACTTCGAGTCCATCAGAACTATGCGAAAAAAAAAGACGAGCAAGGAAACGTCACAGAATGGGGAACGGAATGGGTGAATGTTGAATGCTGGAATAGAGCAGCTGAAGCAGCCCAGAGGTTAGAAAAAAAAGAGGAGGTGATCATCGAGGGTCGGCTGGCCTACTCAGAATGGAAAAGCAAAGATGGCGGGAATCGCAGCGAACTCAAGATCAAAGCGTCGTTCATACATAGAACGAAGTCGCAGCCAGCCGCAGCCGCAATTGATCAGCCACCATCAGGAGTTCCGTTTTAAGGGGCCAGTGTGGCAGACTTCAAGTTTCCTGAGAGTTTAGTCGAATGGACCGACAGAGAGCGACAGGCGTGGACCCCGCCCGACGACCTCACTACCAGCGAATGGGCTGACCGCCACAGGATTCTGCATCCCCTCACTTCAGCAGAGCCGGGCCGCTGGAACACTGACCGCACCCCCTACCTCCGGGAGATCCTCGACTCATTCAGCGATCCCAGTGTGGAGCAGTTGACCGTTATGGCCTCCACTCAGGTCGGAAAGACCGAGAGCATCCTCAATATGATCGCCTTCGCAGTGGCCGAGGATCCCGGGGCGACGCTCTTGGTCATGCCTCGTGAAGAAGATGCCGTACAAATTGGACAACGACGCATTCGGCCCATGATCGAATCGTGCCCAGAACTCACGCAACACCTCAGCGAATCGAAGACCGACAACAAACTCAAGGAGGTGCGATTCTCAAGGTCAATGCTATACCTCGCAGGATCGAACTCCCCCGCTGACCTCGCCAGCCGTCCAGTGCGGTATGTTCTCGGGGATGAGGTCGACAAGTGGCCAGCATTCTCAGGGAGGGAAGCCAGCCCTGTCGATCTTATGGTCGAACGGACTCGCACCTTCTGGAATCGCAAGATCGTCCTGACCTCGACTCCGACCACTCGCAATGGATATATCTTCCAGCAATACGAACGCAGCGATCAGCGTCAGTATTATGTTCCTTGTCCACGCTGCGGAGAGTTTCAGACCCTTGAGTTCTCACAGGTGAAGTTTCCTGAAGAGGAACGAGACCCGGCAAAGATTCGACAGGAACGTCTCGCATGGTACGAGTGCAGCCACTGCAACGAACGCATCAATGATCTCGACAAACCTGAGATGCTGAAGGCAGGACACTGGAAAGCAGGCGAAGAAACCAGCCACCATCGTGGTTATAGAATTCATTCTCTGTACTCGCCATGGCTAACATTCTCCGAGGTCGCTGCGAAGTTCTTGGAGTCTAAGGATTCTGTGAGCAGCCTCATGAACTTTGTCAATTCGTGGCTCGGCTGGATCTTTGAAGAAGAGAGCGAAAAGATTGAAGCCGACGAACTCGCAAATCGTGCGAAGACATACAGCAGAGGGACCGCACCATCCGGCGTGAGGGTCCTGACAGCTGGCGTAGATATCCAGAAAAATGAAATCTACTATGTCATCAGAGGCTGGGGTGCAGGCGAAGAGTCATGGCTGATCGAATGCGGTCGACTTGAATCGGGGCTGGAAAACTTGACGGATGTCGTCATCAACAGAAGCATCGATGGGCACCGAGTTCGCATGGCCTGTATTGACTCAGGTTACAGAACTGATGAGGTCTATCGATATTGTCGAAACTTCCCAGAAGTGGCTCGCCCCATCAAAGGTCAGAGGACAATCTCAGGGGTGCCGATCCGGTCCGCTAAAATCGACAGGAACGTCCAAGGCGATCCCCTTAAGAAATCCGTCCGCCTGTTCCACATCGACACGAGCCACTTCAAGGATAAGGTCACACGAATGATGACCGCTCAGGACGGGGAACATGGGGCGTGGCACTTGCATGATGCAATAACGCCTGACTATTTGCGGCAAGTGACGAGCGAGCATAAGGTATTTATTAAGAATAAGAAAACCGGGGCAACGAAGTCGGAATGGACTCCAAGGCCAGGAGTTGCGGCGAATCACTGGTGGGATTGCGAGGTCTATGCGACAGCAGCCGCAGACATGGTCGCAGTCTACGCATTGGAAAAAAACCCAGAGAAGCAACCGCAGCCAGAGCAGATCAGACAGAAAAAATGGGGGAACAATAATGGTAGGAGCTGGATAAATGGCTGACGAGAAGCGATGGCAAGTCGTGGGATATGAGCCGATCCGATGCCCTACCTGCGGCAGCAGGTCGCATCGGCAGTACGGCAAAGAGGGCCGCCTCAGGTATCATCGATGCAAGAGCTGCGGCTTGCGATATCGTTCATGGGAGAACACAGACAATCATCGAGACAGCTGGAATCTAAAATGAACGAAAGGCCAAAAAATGTCATGGACTTGTTCTCAGGTGCTGGCGGATCAATTCTCGCAGGCCAATTTAATAACCACCGAACAATCGTTGCAGTTGAAATCGACCCGTACTGCCGAGAGGTTTTACTTCGACGGCAAGAAGAGGGGCACATCGAAGCGTTCCCCATCTGGGATGACATCGACACCTTCGACGCTACTGAGTGGCATGGCATCGTTGATGTCATCTCTGCTGGATTCCCCTGCCAAGGATTCTCTGTCGCAGGCAAACAAAGAGGAGCAGCCGACCCCAGAAACAAATGGCCGGAAACGAAACGAGTCATCGAAGAAGTTCGACCAAGCGGAGTTATTCTCGAAAACGTCCCCGGAATTCGAAAGTACGTCCAAGTCGTGGCCCGAGACCTTGCCGATCTGGGGTATGATTGTAAGTGGGGAGTTATTTCCGCTAGAGAAGCCGGAGCCTTGCACCTTAGAAAGAGATGGTATTGTCTGGCCCACCCCCACCGTCAACGGGAATCGTAATCGTAAAGGCCTTACGACCAAATCCGGAGACGGCCTTGAGACCGCTGCCAAAAACTGGCCCACCCCTCTGTCTCGTGATTGGGAAGCAGGTCACGGTCCAAGGTACCTTAGAAAAAGAAGTTCCGACCTGAACGACGCTGTGGACTATAATGAGAATTATGAAACAATCTGGCCTACCCCGACAACAAACACTCGGCCAAATGAAGGAAATGTCAGACTATTACGGAAGCAAGTCCTAGAAGGAAAGTTGAGCGAGGAAGAGGCCACGAATATGCTCGAAGGAAAGTCACCATTTGATGCTCAGGGAAAAGTTGACGCTTGGCCTACCCCAAGTGTAACTGACAGCGGCGGCGGCATTCTTAGAGATATAGAAGTATCAAGTACGGGATCATTTTCAAGAAAGAACAAAGACGGCGTTCGTTGGCGTGTACCTTTACGAGACGCTGTCCCTGCTCATGAAAAGAAGTGGCCCACCCCTAATGCTCACGAACCTAGACTCGGATATCAGGACAGAAGCAAAGGAAAAAAAGGCACCCGATTGAATCCCGACTGGGTTGAGTGGCTGATGGGCTGGCCTATCGGCTGGACTTCACTGGACCCCCTGCCGGCTGAGAACTTCGATGCATGGGTCGCCTTACTTTTAATTGGAGAGTGGTGGCACAATGATCCAGCAGAATGCGGATCCGTGCATCGGCTCACCAGCAAAGTCCCGACAAGAAAGCAGCGGTTAACCGCAATCGGCAACGGCTGGGTGCCGCAGCAGGCAATACTTGCACAGCAAATTCTGACACTTGCATGAATCTGTCACATTCCGCCTGACATAATGCCACCCCTGCAAACTTTAACAAAGTGCTCCACAATGCTGTCATGGCAAATACAACAACCATCAGACTTCAGAAGGTTCGAGATGCAATCGATGCCCTCATGGATGGGGGAGCGGTGCAGTCGTATGAAATCAGCGGCAGGCAATTGTCTCATTATTCTCTCAGCCAACTCATGGACCTTGAGAAAAGGCTGATGACTCAACTGGCCAATGAGCAGAGTGGAGGCTCCTCGAACTATGTCAGGTTCAAGGGGGCAAAATGAAAATGCGTCAACGTCTGGCGACTGCGGTCGATTGGGCCTTCGACATCTTCGCTCCTTCGGTTGCTCTCGAAAGACGTGCAGCCCGCAAGGCTTCGGAGCAGTTCGGAGAGGCTTTCAGGGGTGCAAAATCTAATCGACTGACGAACAACTGGCAAGTCACCAGTGGCTCAGCTGATTACGATCTGCTGCCTGACCTTGCCATTCTCAGAGAGCGATCTCGGGAACTGATTCGCAACGATCCTCATGCAGCCAGCGTGGTCGGTTCGCTTGTGGATAATGTTGTCGGCACTGGCATCAGGCCTCAGTCAGCGATTGATGCCAAGGCATTGGGTATGACAGAAGAAGAAGCCAACGATGTGCGAAGAGCCTGCGAGTCAGCATGGGAAAGATGGGCAGAGCATTCTGACATCTCAAGGCGGATGAATTTCTACGATATGCAGGCCTCTGTCATGCGAAGCCTTGTCGCAAATGGCGAATCTATAATCATGCCAGTACGCATCGACAGGATCTCCTCGCCTTACTCGCTGGCCTTGGAGATTATAGAACCTGATCGCTTGGAATATCCGGGTGACTTCGACCAGCCAAATGGCAAATTCAACAGGCGGAGCGGCGTGGAACTCGGACGCTTTGGCAACCCGGTCGCCTACTGGATCAGAATCAGTCACCCCGGGGATGGGATCTACGAGCGTGCGAAGGATAACAAGCATCGCAGAATTCGAGCACTAGACAGCGAGGGAAATACCCAAGTCCTTCACTTGATGAATTCAACCCGTCCCGGTCAGACTAGAGGCGAGCCAATGCTGGCTCCGGCCTTGCAAACTTTCAAAGATGTTTCCAGTTTCATCGAGGCGAGCCTTGTCAGGGAACGAGTGTCCGCTTGCTTTGCGATGTTCGTAGAACGAGATGATCCGTACAACTCAGCTGTCAATTCCTCGACTGAGACATTGAATGCTCAGCGAATTCAAGAGTTAGAGCCGGGAATGGTTCAATACATGGCTCCCGGTGAAAGTGTCTCATTTTCTTCGCCGGGTGCATCGAACTCTGTCGGCTTTGATACTTTCGTCATGCGACACCTTCGAAGCCTTGGTGCATCGCTGGGTCTTCCATATGAACTCGTCGCCAAGGACTTCAGTCAGACGAATTATTCCTCGGCGAGGGCTGCACTTCTTGAGGCTCGGAGAGTCTTCACTCGCTGGCAGCAGTACATCATCGGCCATTTATGCCGCCCCGTATATGAAATGGTTATCGAGGAGGCATGGCTGAGGGGCGAGATTCCCATCCGGGATTTCGAGACCAATAAACAACACATCATCCGCAGTCGCTGGGTGCCGCCTTCATACGGCTGGGTCGACCCACTCAAGGAAGTGAAGGCCAGCCAAGCGGCAATGGATGCAGGGATATCATCGCTGTCCATCGAGGCGGCTGCACAGGGCAGAGACTGGGAGCAGATTCTTGAGCAGCAAGCCAGAGAACAATCTCGCAAGCGTGAACTATTTGGAGAAGAGGAAGACGAATGAAAGTACCAAGGACCGCACTCAACATCTCCCCATCGGAAGATTCTAGATTCGAACTTCTGGTCGAGGGAGAAGAAGACAAGCGGAAAAAGTTCCGAATGGTCGCCAACTCAGGCGGAGTCATTCCAAACCATCCCCACTGGGGAAACTTCGCCATCGATCTTGAGGGAATGAACATCGGAAGAGTTCGTAAGCCTGCCCTGAGAGATCACGACCCCCAGCGAATCGTTGGGCACACCTACAGCATCGAGGTCACCGACGAGGGCCTTGTGGCCGAGGGCACATTCTCAGACACGAACGACGGCCGAGAAGTCATGGCCATGCTTGCTGACGGGTTCCCTTGGCAGGCCAGTGTCTACGTTCCACCCCAGTCCATTGAAAAACTCGACGACGGAGAAACCGCAGAGGTGAACGGTCGAAAAATTGAAGGCCCGGGCCATGTCTTTCGACAGTCATCTCTCAGAGAAGTTACATTTACAAGCCTCGGAGCCGATGAGAACACCGGAGCCGCTGCACTTTCAGAAATAACCATCGATGCGGTATTTACCGCACCAACAGAATCGGAGGTCTTCATGGAGGACCAAGAAGTGGTCAAAGAGACCGCCGTGCAACTTTCAGACGTAGCAGAGGACAATCCTTTCGATGAATCGGTTGAGGCCGTTCAATCAGAAACAGTAGCCGAGAGGGACCGAGTCAATGCTCTCCTCTCCTCCGCTCTGCCGGATCAGTTTGGACTTGTCCAGCAATTGATCGCTGACGGCTTGAGCAAAGAGGACGGCCTTCAGAAACTCATGAACGACGTAAAGGAAAAGATGAGCGACAAACTCGCCCACAAGTTGAGTGCTACGCCGGAGCCAGTCGGTCCCCTTGAGGAGCAGACTGTCGACCCTCGTGAGCAGTTCAACGCAGACAATGAACTCACTGCCCAGTTCGGGACATTTGAAGTTTACGAGGCATACAGCCGAGCCGTTGAGGCCGGAGCCGTGAAAGGGGCCAAGTAATGGCGAACACCACAAGCGACATCGGTCGCACTTACGAGGCTGGGGTAGAGCCTATCTTCAATGACTTCGCTCTGGAGTCAGGCGTGACAATCTACGAGGGGGCAGCTGTCGCCATTGATGACACGGCCAACACCGTCGGAGCGTTCGCAGTGACTGACACCTTTGCAGGCTTCGCAATCTCGAAGGCAGTCCACGGGACGCAGACCCATGTCAAAGTCAGAAGCAGAGGCATCGTCAAGTTGACGACTGACGGCACTCCTGATGTTGGCGATCCGGTCTACGCCTCAGACGATCAGACATTCACCCAGACAGCCTCGACAGATAAGAAAATCGGAATCGTTCACCGTGTCGTCAGCGGCACTTCAGTCATGGTTTACTTCGAGGCAGAGAGCCTCAGAAGCGTATAGGGGGATAGTCAATGGGATACGCAGATCTCGGCTCACGGGAAATCATTGGCAGGATCTTCCTCGCTTTGGAAGAAACTCAGCCACCTGAATGGGTCACCTCAGTCGGAATGCTCATCAACTCTGACCAAGAGAGTGAGACATATCGCTGGCTCTCAGCTCTGCCTGCTATGCGGGAATGGCTCGGTGGCAGAAACGTCAACCGCCTCGATGTTCAAGAACTGATTGTTCGGAACAAGAAGTTCGAGGCCAGTCTGGAAGTCATGCGTGACGAACTTCGTCGTGACAAGACTGACCAGATCCAACTCCGCATCAATGAACTGGCCAGCCGTGCAAATCAGCACTGGGCCAAACTCCTCACGGAGACCATTGAGGCCGGAGCCTCGACCAACTCATACGACGGGACCGCCTTCTTCGGTGCTGCTCACGTCGAGGGTGAAAGCGGGACGCAGGACAACGACCTGACATCAGCGGCGGCGGCGGCGGCCCCCTCGGCTGACGAGTTTGAGGCCGCTGTCTTTCAGACACTTGAGGCCATGCTGGGATTCAAGGACGCAGGCGGAGAGCCTATGAACCAAGACCTCAGCGAGTTGACTGTCATGGTCCCTGTGACCATGTTCGGAGCCGCCAGCAAGGCCATGAATGATGCCGTGATCTCGACCGCTTCAGGCGTTCGCACCAACGGCCTCGTCAACCTTGCGGGCTACGATATGCAACTCGTCGCAAATCCTCGCTTGAGTGATCAGACGACATTCTACGCATTCCGCAGCGACGCAGCGATCAAGCCTTACATCTTGCAGAGTGAAACAACTCCGCAGATCGAGGCTCTGGCAGAGGGTTCGGACTTCGCATTCCAGAACGATGCCCATCAGTATGGGGTCTCGAAATCATGTGCAACGGCTCAGGCAATTTGGCAGTACGCCACTCGCCACGTCTTCAGTTAAGGGGAGCAGTAAATGAGTGCATTCACTAACGAAGGCGAGGCCATGGTCCTTCAGTATTTGATGCGGGGAACCGCCATCAATGCTGACGGTCTGGCTGGCACTTCCGCTTGGACTCCAAGCAGTCTATCAGGAGCAGCCGATCAGGGTCTATACATCAGCCTCTGGACTTCAGCGACGACGACTGCACATCTTGAAGTAGGCGGCACAGGCGGATCAGAGGTCAGCGGCTCCGGGTACTCCCGAAAGTTCATCGACTTCACTGCCATCTCTGCTGTTTCAGCAAGTTCAGATGTTTCAGTCGGTACGGACATCAGCGGCCCAGAAACAGCCACAACGGTCTCATGGACTGCGGGAGCGGACTGGGCTACGGGAGCGACGACTGTCAAATACTTCGGCCTGCATCTCGGCTCGACAACCACCAATGAGATCATCCTGTATGGGGAACTTGTCGACGGAGCAGGAGCAGCAGCTCCGAAGAATGTCAGCAACGGTGACACGGTGACGCTGGCGACGGACTCGCTGACGATCACATTGAAATAACTCCATCCATCTTCGTGCTTCAGGGGTCGCCTTTCGCAGAGATGCAGGGGCGGCCCTTGTTTTGAATAGAGGACCGAATGCCGGGAGTCATCTGGACCTACGACCCAAATCAGTCGTATCGATACGGTGAGCAGCCGACTCTGGCGTTCAGGTCGCAGACTGCGATGACTGGCTTCGCTGCTAATGGGTCGCTGAGTTCTGGCACAGGCACCGCAGAATTCTCCATCGCCACGAGTGTGGTCGAAAATGCAATATGGAGAAACGACAACGACTACGAGACGACATTCTGGTGGTCAGCCGAGTATGCGGGGAAGACAGACAAAGACACAAATGGATATTTGACCGACTGGCTGAGGCTCGACGATGCCACATCTGGCTCGACCCAGACGGTGAGTTACAGAAAAGCCAAATGGGAATCGAATCAGCAGAACGGTCTCCCACATCTTGAGTTCGGCAATGGGGATTATCTCATCCTCGATGATGCGATTTCAATGCGTTCGAATTCCCCGTGGACCATCGCATTCGTCACCGGGCCTAATACTCCAGGATTGTTCGGTTGCTACCTCGGCAGCCACAATGCGACAGGCTCGGCAATAGAATCCGCCTACAGATGGGCAGGCAGGACCATGAAGTTGAGAAACGACGATGGCGAAGAAGTCACAGAGGCGTATACGAGCACAGAGGAGTCTGAATACGGTGGAGGCGGATCGTCACTGCACATCCTGCAATGCGACGGATCCGACCAAGTTTACATGAGATGGAACGGCGATGCTCTCGACGATTACGCAGTCAGTTCAGGGTCACAGTTCACATTCTCCAGAATCGGGCACCTTCAGACGACGAGCACACAGCAGAATTCTGCTTTCAGCCTCTGCGAGTTGGTAGTCTTAGATGGCTATCTGACAGGCTCAGATCTTTCGGACCTAGAGGGGCAACTCTGCTCAAAATGGGGAATCACTGACAAACTGCCAAGCAGCCATGCCCATTACAATGCAACTGCGACGAACGGTTACAACACGCCAAAGATTACGAGTTCAAATGATGCGACGAATGGCTCTCTGACACTTTCGACCACTGAGACCGCATTCACGATGAAATCCTCAACGCTGTCTGCGAATACTCCCTATTACATTTACCCAATAGACGTTGGAACGCCGGGAACCATTACTCTGAAAGTGACATGGTCATGAGCGATTACCTAAGCGAAGCAACTCTGCCGGAAGTGTTTCCAAGTTCGATGACAGTAAATGGATCAGTCTTCAATCTTCATAACACTGAGAACCTGACCGACGGGGTCGACCTCGTCTTTCAATGGGGACTGTACACCAGCGGCGACAAGTGGATTGTGAGAATCTGCAAGCCTGACAACTCGGCAAGTCCGACCGCTTGGCTGTACGATCAGCTGGCAGATACCGATGGCACTTCTATGAATCAACAGGAGTGGCTGCTTTCAGCAGTAGCATTCAGCTCGACGCTTTGGAACGACTAAGATGGCCATTTCCGTCGTCGGGACCATCGACCTTCAAGCCTCTGGCCTCAACCAAGACGATCTTGAACTGACGGGATTCCCGGCTTCGGCATCCGGCGACCTGTTACTCCTCAGCCTTGGCGGGGAAGGACAGAATCCAACGATACCAACGCTGACTGTGAACCTTGCAGGCGGGTCGACAGCCACGGCGACATTGATCGCCAGAGATTACGGGCATACCAACAACAACAATAGAATCCAGATCCACGTCTTTGGATACGTCATCGGCTCTGCTGCCCCCACAGGTGTGACGGTTGACAGTAATAAAAAGAAGATCGCAGGCGGCTATATTCTACGAGGAGCGGATACAGCGAACTTCTCCACATGGGTGGCGGCCACAACTGGGACATCGTATGACGCTGTCCCCAATACTTCAAAAGTCACCGACATCCCAGTCGATACGACTGACGAGAAGGGCGGATGGACGACGGCCAATTATGGGACCGAGGCGGCGTTTTATACTGCGTTCAGCCAGCGAGCAGAATCCAATACTTATGTGCTGAATGTCGGGGCTGGGGACTCGACCGCTAACTGGGAAATCGATGTCTGGAATGGGTCCAACCCTCCCAGATTTGAATCGGGCATGGCCATCCGACCGGACTCGGCTCCCGGAACAGCCTACTCGATGATATTCCAAAGTAATGATAACGATGATCATCACGCTGCGGCTCTTGCCATCGCCATCCCAGCGTCGACAAGCACCGGATCATTGATCGAGCCGAATTGTGAAGGAACGGCCAGCGGGGAAACCTCGGCAGTTCTCAGCAGGACGGTCGCCATCTCTGGCTCTGCCACCGGGGAAGTTTCAGCAGCGTCGTCCGTAAGCAGGGCAACGCTTCCCATAGGATCGGCGACAGCCACCGCAGAGACCTCAACGACGGCCTTGAGAACTGCGAGCCTGTCAGGAGCGGCCACTGGGGCGACGGAAACCTCGGCAGTTTCTTCCACTACGAGATCCCCATCTGCGGCTGCTACGATTCAAGCCGACGGCTCTGTCACTGCGAGCAGGGAAGCCTTGCCATCGGCTCAAGCCTCCGGGGCATTGTCTGGCTCCGCCACACTAAGCACGACAGTCGCCATCTCTGGCTCTGCCACTGGGGCATCGACAGCAACGGCTGAACCAGCCACTGGGGTCACTTTACTAGCAGCGGCCAC
>Ga0070747_1001591_pt1 | contig 10998 bp, 13 predicted proteins | sample VirMetDEL_Mar_31_FD_77321 | JGI IMG/M metagenome (GOLD analysis project Ga0070747, IMG submission 77321) | Aqueous microbial communities from the Delaware River and Bay under freshwater to marine salinity gradient to study organic matter... | ecosystem: Environmental > Aquatic > Marine > Coastal...
AGACTTCGGTCACCGATGAGATTTTCAGAGCTCATGAGCAGGATCTTTTAGACACTGATGAAGATGGTAAACAATCTATATTTGTTCGAGAGATGAGTAAAGAGCAACGCAAAATGTGTACTATCACGTATGCTCAGTTAGCATTTGATCGTGAATGTATTCAGCGAGCGGCGTTTAACGATTTTAGTAAATTCGAATTGAGTGAGAATCTTCCAGGAGAGTTTGCTCAATATTATAAAGCTATAAAGAAATCAATAATCCCTGCGGTTAAAGAGTTCGAGATGCGTAAAGCCGCATATCAATATCAGCGTTCATCTTCAGCTAAAACTGGAAGCATCAATGTAAATCAGGTCCATTCATACAAGTTTAACGACGACATTTTCAAGCGAGTATCTCTCCAGGCAGACGCAAAGAACCATGGTATGTTTTTGTTAGTTGATTTTTCTGGTTCTATGTTTAACACTATTGCTAATGCGCTTGATCAGGTAAGTCACTTGGTTGCTTTTTGTAAAGCTACTAATATACCGTTTGAGGTTTATGGATTTAGCTCGAATAACGATAATACTAGTAATGATTTTCAGGAAGGAACTATGGATCTTGACGATCTGTCACTATTCCAATTGACTAGCTCAACTCTTAAAAAGAAAGATTTTGAGATTTCTATATATCAAATGTGGTTACGCCAATACATACATGGCGATAAGGGGTACAATCTGCGGGTCCGTGGCATATCTGCCAGACAGGTGTATGCTAAGGTTGAAGATTTTGGATCCACTCCTTTGCACCAGGCATTAATCGTTTCGTATCACTTAGTGAAAGAGATGATTTTAAAGAACAATATCGAGAAAATGAATTTTGTAACTTTGACCGATGGTGATTCAAATACGCTTAGAGTATATAGATCATATGATACTAAAAACCGTGTACCTAATTCTTTAAAATCGTATACTATTGCGCTAGATAAGAAAAGATTAAATGTTTCGACCAGTGGCAGTAGAGAAATCAGTAAGATGGTTCTTGAGCAAATGTCAAGCGTCCTAGGTACCACAAACATTGGATTTTTTATTGCTGAGCAAAATCGTGAAATGAATCAGCGCTGTGCATATGTCATACATGATATTACTGGTAACTGGCATTATAGTTCCAAAGATACAAATGCCGAATTCCGCAAGAACCGTTGTGTTGCTTTCCAAAACACTCTCGGATATTCTGAATATTATATTCTGAAATCTGGAAATTTAACTACGGCAGAAGATGATGGATTCGAGTCTCTAGATGCTGGAACATCTAAAGGTAAGCTTAACTCTGAGTTCAAGAAGTTCTCAAAGTCTAAGAAAACTAACCGAGTCCTTATGACAAAATTTGCGAAAGCTGTGGCATAAAGAGTTATAAGAACGTGACCACTTATAACAAAATAGTCTAAAAAAAGTGTGTACTTTATCAGCGGTTGTGTTATAATGGTCCTATCAAATTGAAGAGAGATATATTATGAAAAATACAACTATTATGATCACCAACCCTGGCCTTACCACTCTTTATGTCGGCCAATTAATCCGCAAATCTTCGCTATCTAAAGTTCTTAGCAACAATTTCGCGAATACCGATGAAATAGATTTTTCCCCTTACAACGAAGTTGAACATAAAAAACTAGTTGCCGAAGCCCTAAAAATCTACCCTATAACTGCAATCTCTAAAGCCGATTACGAATATATCTATTAAATAGTTGAAAATAAGTGCACTTTTTAGTGTACAACCACTATGATTTGTGGTATAATACCTATGTAAATTAATGAAGAGAGACCTATATTATGAATGTAAGCACCTTGAATATCCTGAAAGAACTTAAAACAAACTCTCCTGACAGCACAATGTTCCGCACGTCGGTTATCGAATCGACTACTAAAGCTCTAGGCTATACTAATAAAGACTACTGGGGACCAATCTGTAATAAAGAGAACCGTGTTAGAAATGGCACTTATGACCTTTCCCCTCTCTTAGAGAAAATCACAATCGTTCCACCAGCGATTAATCAAGCTCAACCTTCTGCGGCTATGGTATCATCAGTAATGAATGATGAAAAAATCTTTGCTCAGGTAGATCCTACGTTCGTTCCATGGGGATCTTATAACGACATTATTAAAATCGTTAAGTCAGAAATGTTTTATCCAACATATGTTTCTGGTCTATCTGGTAACGGTAAAACATTCATGGTTGAACAGGCTTGTGCCAAACTCAATCGCCAATTTATCCGTGTTCAGATTAATCCTGAGACTGATGAAGATGATCTGATCGGTGGATTCCGTCTGATTAATGGCGAGACCGTTTTCCAAAAAGGACCTGTTATCAAAGCTATGGAAACTGGTGCCATTCTCCTCCTTGATGAGATTGATCGTGCTACAAATAAGATTATGTGCCTGCAGGGAATTCTCGAAGGCAAGCCAGTTCTTGTCAAAAAGACTGGTGAGACTATTCGACCTTCTAAGGGATTCAATGTTATTGCTACCGCAAACACTAAGGGTAAAGGTTCAGATGATGGCCGATTCACTGCGGCTTCTATTATCGATGATGCATTCCTTGAGCGTTTTGTTATCTCGGTAGATCAAAAGTTTCCTTCGTTATCAGTTGAGCGTAAGATTGTTGCTAACCATATGGATAAGTATGGGGCTGTCGATACAGCGTTCTGTGAGAATCTAGTAAATTGGGCTGACATTATACGTAAAACTTTTTATGATGATGGGATTGATGAGGTTATTTCAACCCGTCGTTTATGCCATATTGTACAAACATTCTCTATTTTTGGAGATAAAATGAAATCATTAGATCTATGTACTGCGAGATTTGATGATGATACAAAAGATGCGTTTATGGATCTATATAGTAAAATCGATCAAACGGTTGAATCTACACCAGACGGAGCCGACATAAACAACTCTACAATTGATACTACTACTGGTACACACTTTACATACGAGATGGATAGTCCATACTCTAGCTAATAGGAGACATTATGAACGAACAAAAACTAAACTATAAATTCAATGAAGGTGCCTTGATCGAAGAGTTCAAGGCTTATATTGATAGTACATATGGCGGTCACTATGGTCAAGGTGGTCTTCAATCATCTGAAGTCATCATTGATCGTGGCCATGGTATGGGATTCTTCTTAGGTAACGTCGATAAGTACAACGGCCGTTATGGTAAGAAAGGCACACCCACAGATCATCGAAAAGATATCGTTAAGATTATCCACTATGGATTTCTTGCACTATATGAACATGATCGAATTAACGAAAAATAAGTGTGTACAAACGTGATCAACTGTGTTATAATATACACACATTAAAAAACTGGAGAAATACTATAATATGATGACTTTATCACCTGATACTCTTTCAGTCTTGAAAAACTTTAGTACTATTAACCCTAATGTGGTACTAAAACCAGGACAGAAGATCAAAACTATCTCTGATGCCAAGAATATCTTAGCGATTGCTACGGTGGCAGAAGACTTTCCCCATGACATGGGAATCTATGACTTGAATGAATTCCTTTCAGTTTTCAGCCTCGTCCAAGATGGAAAAGTGCAATTTACCCCTAAAGCTGTCAAGATTGCTAATGGTAAGTCGCATGTGCAATATTTCTTTGCTGAACCTTCGATTTTGACTACTCCACAAAAAGACATTACGATGCCTGATTGTGAAGTAAATTTAGATCTTACTAAGTCTATGTTAGATCAAGTACGCAAAGCAGCATCGGTACTTGGCCATACTGAAATGGCAATTAGCGGCAGTCCAGAAGGAATCAAGCTTCGTATTCTCGATAGTAAAGATTCTACCGCTAACACATACGAGATGGAAATCTCATCCGAAGCACAAGATAAAGAGTACGAATTCGTACTAAATATTTCTAACCTGAAGTTGATGGATGGTGACTACCAAGTAGGTATTTCATCTAAGTTAATTTCGAATTGGAAAAACACCACCAAACCCGTTGAGTACTTTATTGCACTCGAAAAGAATAGTAAATACTAGGAGAAACACCATGACTGAAGAAACTACTACACCTGTTGACCAAACGCCTGTTGACCAAGCGCCTGTTGAAGAAGAAACTACTGTTGAAGAGACTACTGTTGCCGAAGCGCCTGCGGCTGTTGAAGAAGAAACTACTGTTGAAGAACCTGCTCAAGAGCAACCACGGTTAAACCTAAACGATCTTGCAATTCTTGTACAGGCCGTTGATATTGGTTCACAAGCCGGTGCTTATAAGGGTAATGACTTGGAAGCAATTGGCTCTGCACGTAACCGTGTTGCAGGTTTTGTGAATATTAATTCGCCTGCGCCAGCAACCCCTGAAACCTCTGAATAATCCAAAGGATATTATATTATGCAAACAAGTGAAAAACAACAACTCATCGAGGCATTACTTAAAGGTTCTGTCACTGTAACTTTCCAAAAGATTGATAGTGACGAAGTGCGAGTAATGCCTTGTACCCTAAATCCCGCTGTCCTAGAAGCAAATGGTATCGTTTCTGAAGTCAAAGCTGTTAAGCCTGAATCAGACCATATTGCAACGTGGGCATTGGATAAAGAAGCATGGAGATCATTTCGGACTAGTACCGTACTTGCTTGGGAGGTACTATAATGTCTGAAGAATTCTTATGGTGCGAAAAGTATCGTCCGCGTACTGTTGATGATACTGTACTTCCAAAGTCACTAAAGAATACATTCTCACAGATCGTAAAGGGTGGGGAACTGCCCAATATGATGTTTACTGGTACTGCTGGTATCGGTAAAACCACTGTTGCGAAAGCTCTATGTAACCAACTAGATCTGGATTATCTAGTAATCAATGGTTCGGAAGAAGGCAATATCGATACCCTCCGTGGTAAGATTAAGCAATTTGCCTCTTCTGTTTCATTGCAAGGTGGGTATAAAGTTGTAATCCTGGATGAGGCAGATTATCTAAATGCTCAGTCGACACAACCTGCACTTCGTGGGTTTATCGAAGAATTCTCTAACAACTGCCGGTTTATTCTAACCTGCAACTTCAAGAATCGCATTATTGAACCATTGCATTCTCGATGTTCTGTTATTGAATTCAATCTGAACAAGAAAGACATGCCGCCTCTTATGGCACAGTTCATGCAAAGGGCAGAGTCTATCTTGACGACTGAAGGTATTTCTTATGAAAAGCCTGTCCTCGCAGAGCTAATCATGAAGTATTGCCCAGACTGGCGTCGTGTTCTAAATGAACTTCAGCGGTATTCTGTGTCTGGTGCAATTGATACTGGTATCCTTGTGTCACTGCAAGAAGCTTCTTTGGATTCTCTTATGGCAGATCTAAAGAACAAAAACTTCAAGGGAATGCGTCAGTGGGTTGTCAATAATATCGATGTGGAACCAGCAGCTTTGTTCCGTAAGATTTATGATAGCATGACTGATTATGTGAAGCCACAATCTATTCCGCAATTGGTTTTGATCCTTGCAGATTACCAATATAAGAATGCGTTTGTTGCGGATCACGAGCTTAACTTTGTTGCTTGTATGACTGAGATCATGGCGGGGGTTGAATTCTCATGAACCCCTTTGAGTATCTAAACACAATCAATTATTCTAAAAAGAATATTATGGTTGATGATGCATCAGAGAAATCGTATAGCGGATTTATGATAAATCGAGGTTTATCATATTTTCCCGATACGGTCCTGATTGCTAATGAGATGAATATTAACCACCACCTAGACCATCGTCTTCAATACGACTTTATGATGAATATTGTTACCAAGAAGAAGCGTTTTAGTAAATGGCTTAAATCTAATGAAGAATTAAATAGTATAAATACTATTAAGGAATACTATGGTTATAGCGACGAAAAAGCTAAATCCATTTTATCATTACTAAGTCATGAACAACTAAACGAATTGAAATTGAGGATGTATAAAGGTGGAAAACGAAAATAAGCTGCACGCATGGACTCCGGCAGACATGCTTGAAGTCACGCTAAAAGAACCAGATGATTTTCTTAAAATCCGTGAGACACTAACCCGTATCGGTGTCGCATCACGGAAGGACAATAGATTATATCAGTCGTGCCATATACTGCACAAACAAGGTCGATATTTTATTGTTCACTTTAAAGAGTTATTCTTACTGGATGGTAAACCTTCTAATCTATTAGAAAACGATGTACACCGTCGTAATACCATTGCTACACTCATGAGTGATTGGGGTCTTATTACCATTTTAGATCCTATTAACCCAGAACATATTGCACCACTCAGGCAGATTAAAGTAATTCCTCACAAAGATAAAAGCTTGTGGGAGCTATGCCCGAAGTATAATATCGGTAATAAGTAAAAGTAATAGCTGTATTACAACTTTATTACCATTTAGTATAACGCTATGTATAAATAATAATGACGATGCCACTTAGTGGGTCGTCAAAACAATAAACCTTGCTATTACAATAGGAGGTCATAATATGACTATTAGCAAACTGCACGTACCTCGTTCTTTATTCGTAGGATTTGAAAATCTTTTCGAAGATCTAGAACGTATCCACACCTCAGCCAGATCAGGTGATAATTATCCACCCCACAACGTAATTAAAATCAATGATAGTAGTTTCGAAATTGAACTCGCTGTTGCAGGTTTTAAAGAAGATGACTTACGGGTTGTCGTCAAGGATGGCATTCTCCATGTATATGGATGTGCTCCAAGCGATAGGATGGATAAAGTTGAATATGTGCACAAAGGCATATCGTCACGTAAATTCGAGAAATCCTTCCGAATCTCTGAATTTGTCGTAATCGATGGTGCTTGTCTTAGGGATGGGATGCTCGTTATTCAATTAAGAGTTGAAGTTCCTGAAGAGAAGCGTCCTAGGGAGATCAAAATCGGATCTGCTGGGGCATCAAACAAAAAGACTCTTCTTAATGAAGACATCTTCAATTGAGCGAATACCTGGTAGGTTTTAATCTAAAATCTACTGGAGATACCAAAATGGGCTATATACGTAAGCACAAAGATTCGATTATTAGAGACGCAATTGTAATTACAGGATCAGTATTCCTGACAATTGGATTGCCATTTATGACTGTATATTTTGCAGCAATATCTTACTAAATAATCGATGAAGTACCAGGTAGGGGAATTTAATATTAAGTTCCCCTATTTTTTTGTGTACATTACTGCAAAATCGTGATATAATATACTAAATTATGTGAGAGGTGATCTTTTTGTCAAAATTCTATACCAATGTTTCCCGCTATGCCAATACTCTACTCTACCGTGGATATGAAAATGGTAAGCGTATATCGAAACGAGTTAAATACAAACCAACACTATTTGTGTCAACCACAAAACCTACTGTCTGGAAAAGCCTTGATGGCACACCAGTTGCCCCCGTTGGAATGGATTCCATGCGAGATGCTAAGGAATGGATCCAAGTAAATAAAGAACTATCTGGCCGTAAAATCTTCGGTAACGATAAACATATTCCATGTTATATCAACGAGGAATTCCCGGGTAAAATCGAATTTGATCGTAATGTAATCAACGTTACCTCAATCGATATCGAAGTTGGATCTGATGATGGATTCCCTGAGCCTGATGCCGCTGCCCAACCAGTTACAGCAATCTGTACTAAAAACAACATTGATAATATCTATTACGTCTGGGGATTAAAAGACTATGATGTAGAAAAATCTTATATGAAAGACTACCAAGTCGTCTATAAAAGATTCGAGAGTGAAGCAGCTTTACTTAGTGACTTCATTGACTTCTGGCATTCTAATACCCATTGTCCTGATGTAGTAACTGGTTGGAACGTTCGATTCTTTGATATTCCGTATCTAGTTAACCGAACCTATAAGATCCTTGGTGGTGATATAGTCAAGAAATACTCTCCATGGGGAATGGTAGATCGTCGTGAAGTTACGGTTATGGGCCGAGCTCAAACGGCATTCGAATTGTCTGGGATTGCTATTGTAGATTATCTAGAACTATTCAAGAAGTTTGGTTACTCATATGGTCCACAAGAATCGTATCGTCTAGACCATATTGCCAGCGTAGTTCTTGGCGAAAAGAAACTCTCTTATGAAGAACATGGTTCTCTTCATCAACTATACGAAGCTGATCCACAGAAGTTCATAGACTATAACATTAAAGACGTTGAGTTGATTGAGCGCCTTGAAGATAAAATGGGTCTTATTACCCTTTGCATGACCATAGCTTATAAGGGTGGTGTGAACTACTCTGACACGTTTGGTACTACAGCAATATGGGAATCGATTATCTATCGCCATCTATTCGAACAGAAAACGGTCATTCCATTTTACGAAGAGAAGTTTAAGTCACCTTACCCTGGCGGTTATGTTAAAGATCCGCATGTCGGCCTTCATGAATATGTAGTGTCATTCGATTTGAATTCATTGTATCCATCGCTAATTATGCAATACAATATGTCTCCAGAGACTATTGCCGAAGGTGAGATTGCTGATATTGACATTGATAAAATATTATCCGGCCAAGTGCGAGTTAAGAACCCGGGTAAATCCATCGGTGGTAATGGTCAGATGTTTAATATCGAGGAAAAAGGTGCATTACCTACCCTAATCGATGAGATGTACGGCGAGCGTGTATTAGTAAAGCGTGATATGATTCAAGCTCAGAAGGATAAAGAGCTTATTGATAAATCGGATAAGCAGAGAATATACGATGTAGAACGTAAGATTGCAATTGCAGAAAACCAGCAAATGGCTATCAAGATTCTTCTTAACTCACTTTATGGTGCGTTGGGTAACCGGTACTTCAGGTACTTTGACCAACGTATTGCTGAAGCTATTACACTATCTGGTCAGCTTACTATCCGTTGGGCAGAACGTGCAATTAATTTGTACCTCAACTCGGTCCTTAAAACAAAAAAGGATTACGTGGTTGCAATCGATACCGATTCGTTGTATGTGAACCTAGGTCCTTTGGTGGATGCAGTACAACCTAAGAATCCTATTGATTTCTTGGATACAGTTGCATCTGAGAAGCTTGAGCCTGTATTATCTGCAGCCTACGATGATTTGTTTGCTCAGATGGGTGGTATCGAAGATCGGATGGTTATGAAGCGAGAAGCTATTGCTGACCGTGGTATATGGACTGCCAAGAAACGATACATCCTGAATGTGCATGACAATGAAGGTGTACGTTATGCTGAACCTAAGCTAAAGATTATGGGTATTGAAGCCATTAAGTCTTCTACTCCTGCACCTTGCCGTGAAGCTCTTAAAGCTTTGTTCAAGGTAATTATATCCGGTTCAGAAAGCAATACTCAGTCTGCAATTCAGTCGTTCCGTGAATACTTTATAACATTACCTCCGCATGATATTGCATTCCCACGTGGAGTATCTAAGGTACGTGATTATTCGAACAAGCAAACGATCTACAAGAAAGGCACACCAATACACGTACGTGGATCCTTATTGTTTAACAAGCTTGTAAAAGACCATGGATTATCACGCAAATATCCAATGATAACTAATGGTGATAAAGTCAAATTTATCTACATGAAAAAACCTAATCCAATTCAAGAGAATGTGATTGCGTTTTCCCAATATCTTCCAGAGGAATTTAATCTTGAAAAGTATATCGATTATGATCTACAGTTCGAAAAGACTTTCCTAGATCCAATTCAACCAATACTTAACGCGGTTGGGTGGTCTGCTGAAGAACGTGCAACCCTCGAAGATTTTTTTGGATAAAACGAAAATAAGTGTGTACATACACTTCAAACTATGGTATAATATACCTTTACAATGGAGAATAAAATGAAATTAGTAAGATTAGTATCAGGCGAAGAAATCGTTGCAGACGTAGAAGAAGGTCGTACATCATCAATTATCCTTAAGAATGGGCATCTGCTTATTCCGGCGGGTGAAGGTAAGATTGGATTTATGCCATTTGCACCGTATACCAAAGCAAAAGATGGTGTTGAAATTGAGTTGCGTCATGTTATTTTTGTGGTTGAACCACTTGAGGAACTTGCAAACCAAGTTAAACAGATGGCAAACCCAAGTCAAATTATTACACCACCACAACAAGGGATCATTATATAATGAGTAGAGATTGGGTGGCGGACATCGCCGAAATGCACCAAAAGTATGGTGTAGATAAATGGGTAGAAAAAGCTACGCCTGAACAGCTTAAGCAATTTCTACATTTTCGAGTTAGTTTCTTAGAGGAAGAATTCAAAGAAACTTTTAAAGCAGCAGGCGAGAATGACCACGACGAAATCGTTGATGGCCTGATCGATTTGTGTGTAGTAGCTATCGGTACACTAGATGCATTTGGTATCGATGCTTATACTGCATGGGATCGTGTTCATACCGCAAATATGAACAAAGAGCCTGGAGTAAAACTTGAGCGTCCGAATCCTCTCGGATTACCTGATTTAATTAAGCCTTATGGCTGGGAAGCACCATCACATGTCGACAACACCGGTAAGCTTAACGATATTCGATAGCATCTATGACAACAAGACTCACAAGCGGATGGATTATAGTTCGTTTGATGAGTTTGAGTCAGTCTTGTATAAACTAGCAAAGTCTAAGCAATACAAGACTAAGACAGATGCTCCGTTAATATCACCCGCTACTTACATGCCAAATACCACCCGAGCAAATGACAATGTTCTTTCTTGGGCTGGTTTTGGTATTGTTGACGTTGATGATTATGAAGGATCTGTTGATGACATTCATACCAAGTATGCTAAGTACAAGTATGTTTGTTATTCCACAGCTTCTTCTACAAAAGAGAAACCAAAGTTCAGGTTGGTATTCCCTTTGACACGCAGTGTTGACCGTGAAGAAATCAAACACTTCTGGTTTGCATTGAATAGAGAAATTGGTGACATTGGCGATATTCAAACTAAAGATCTTTCAAGAATGTTCTATGTACCTTCTACGTACACGAATGCTTACAACTTTATATTCACACATGATGGCGAGAT
>Ga0070747_1001592_pt1 | contig 10994 bp, 20 predicted proteins | sample VirMetDEL_Mar_31_FD_77321 | JGI IMG/M metagenome (GOLD analysis project Ga0070747, IMG submission 77321) | Aqueous microbial communities from the Delaware River and Bay under freshwater to marine salinity gradient to study organic matter... | ecosystem: Environmental > Aquatic > Marine > Coastal...
AAACTTCTAGTAAGCGCTTCTACAGCGGCTTTAAGCGAAAGAATATTCTCATCAATACGAGCAAGCATTACAGCCTGTTCTTGAGAGGTTCTTTCAATTTGATTAATTCTAATTTCTTGTCTAGCAATTTCTCTAGCATTGTTACTTACACTAGCATCAAGGCTAGAGATATACCAAACAAGAGCAATTGTTTGAATTAAAACGGCTACTATAGAGGAAATGGTGATATTCTTAGAGATCATCCAATTTGATTTTTGCTCACCCATTGTTGTTATCCTTATTATTTTTAGCGGAGTATCATTTAGTAATCACCGCTTAGGGTTGTTTCAATAGCTAACTTGCAGTACTTACAAGAAGCATATCAAAGGCAGCAGTAATACGAGCGTTGTTTGTGCGAACAGCTGCACGAACATCAATGTCACTTTTTTCAGGGATACGAGCAGGGATAGAAAAATCATAGGTGTATTCACCACCTGTGCCAGAGACCTCAAAGGTATGACTACCCCTAAAAGACTCTTGACCGAAGTAACGAACAAACATGTCACCAGTAGCATCGGCATTAGCACCACAAGTACAGGTACCTTTAAGAAGGTAGCCAGTATAACCTGCAGGGACTGTATAAACAACCATTAGTGTTTGAGCCTTACCCGCGTTAATCTTGGCAACAGTAACAGCATCTTTTTGAATTAGGATATCATCTACGTTTGTAGCTGTAGTACAGTAAGCTCTAAAGATACGTTTCCAAGTACTCAACACAGGGGTGGAAACTGTAGTAGAAACAGTCACAGTTTGTGTTTGAGGAAGGTAGTTCTCATCAAGACCAATAATAGTAAGTTCTAAACCATCATCTGCAACATTAACAGCAGGCACAGAAACTGTACCAGCAGTATCCCAAGAAGCCCAAGGATAGTTTGTATCGTTAACGTCCCAGATAGTACCAGCCGCATTATTAGACATAGTAGGAACAGCTCCGAACTTATGAACATGATCATGGCCAGAGACTTCTCCTTGAGCTACCTTAAGAAAGAAGGACTCAGAAATGTTTTGGGTTTGTGTTAGTAGTTCAACCATTATCGGTGTCCTTATCAAATAGTTTAATAGCTACAGGTTTTCTTTCTGTAATCTCTTGTTCAACTTTGTCTGGGATTTTCTTGTAGCCATAGGCCATAAGGTTATTGATCAGCTGACCTTGAGTAGAGGTTAACTGAGCAAAGGCTCCAGAAGTTTGTTTTCCAACTGACTCTAGGTGGTCTAGTTGTGTTTGTATCTCGTGATACTTCTTTACCATGTACTCAATAGGGTCAAAGCCAAGCTCATCAAGCTTACGGACAGAGGCCATAGAGTTAATGTTCTTAGCACCTTTCGGACGACCAGATCCAGGCTTTCTGATCTTCTTAACCGTAGGGTTAGGGTTTCCAGCCATTAGACTTCTCCTCGTTGCATCTGTTTTGCTGTATTAAAAATATTAAAAATTTTTTATAACAATATCAATAATCTATAAAGGTAAAAAATAAATCATTGAAATTATTAATAATAATAGTATTACTTTGGTAGTTTTTATAAGTATTCTTTAGTATCTAGGATACCTAAGAGATACTTTTAATAACCCCCGCTAAAAGACCAGTAAGGTCTTCCACAGGAGTCTATGGGAGGGACATCTTCGGGGGTTATCTGCTATACAATAGCAAGGAAGAACCTTCTTTCAGATGTCAGTAGAAGGTCTTCTGGAGTATCTCTTAGGCAGAGCCTAGACAGTAAGTTTTAACTCTTTTGAGGAGTTTATTCTTAAACGTCAGGTATCGTTTTTATCATAAAAGTAGTAGGTGGTGCCCCCTCCCAGGATCGAACTGGGACGCCTTACGGCAAGAGATTTTAAGTCTCTCGTGTCTACCTTTCCACCAAGGGGGCATAGTTGGCCTCCCCCACAGGACTCGAACCTGTAACCTGCTGATTAGAAGTCAGCTGCTCTATCCAATTGAGCTAGGGAGAGTGTTTAGCAAAAAAAAAAAAATAACTCCTCCCCGAAGTACCTCTCAATCCTCCCCGAAGGGAAAATCAAGAAGTACTCCGAGAAGGAAAGGTTAGTTAGACGATAACCCCGCCGAGGTTCTCTATAGATCCTTCGAACTGTTCATCGAAGATGTGTTTATAGAGCTTATACTCTTTACCTTTATACTTTACAAGTAGTACTTCTTCAGTTTCATCGTTAGGGGAGATAAAAGAAGAAACAAACTCAACAACAAAGGGTTGTACTGTTGGGTTATAAGGAATAAAGACTTCAGTATACATTAAACGTCTTCCAGCAATACAAGGTGTACTCCATACGGGTTAAAGCGTTGTTTAGCTTCTTTATAGAGTTCTTTAGAACAAAGAATAATATCAACAACAGGTGCTTCAATAAAACCAGAGGTAGGGTAGACTTCCCAACGATACATAGAGAAGCTTCTTTGAGCAAAGGTTCTATTAGCGTTATCTAGTCTGCTTTCGTTAGTATCTGTTACATGAAAAGTAATCTCTGGGTTTTTCCAGAGGAGGTTAATGAACCCTAAAGTGAACTCATCAAGTCCATAAATCCCCCACTCTGTTACGTTCTTGTAACGTTTAAGAACATCTTCTTTAGCTGTTTTAGGGGTGTGGTTTAGTTTGATCTTAGAACCATCTTTAGGGATACGTTTAGTACCCGGTCTTGGTCCTCGTTTCTTTGGTTGTTTTTCTACTTCATCCATTATTAATAGCTGCTTCCAGTTGTTCGTATCCACCTGTAAGTTGTAGAACTACTGGTACTGTCTTCATAGAGAGGTCCTCAGTAATGAACTTAACCCAAGCCTCTTTTTTCTCTGGAGAAAGAGTGCTAAGGTTTTTATAAAGGAAAGGCTTTTCAGCTTTTTCCAAAAGAACCTTAGCTTTATCACACCAGACACAATTATTTTTTCCAATAACGTAGTACACGGTAAGTTACTCCTCTGAGACCTCTTGAGAATCTTCTTCTTCGTCTTCTTCCTCAAGAGTTTCTAGAGTCATTTCAACTCCAGCAGTAAAGACTTGTTTAAAGACCTCATCGAAAGTCATGTTGCTTTCAAAGTCAAAACCATCTTCCATAAAGCTCTCAAACATTTCTTGTACTAGTTCTTCAAAGTGTTCTTGATCGTTCATTTTGTTTCTCCACGACTACGTAGTTGTTTATCTTCTTCTAGCCAGATAAGGCGGTCAATATCTCCGCGATTAATCCCAATATCTGCTAGTTCTCTATTTGATAGTTTATTTAGTTGCTTAATAGCTTCTCGGTGTTCTCGCCAAGTAGCTAGGAAGTTTACATATCTCCAAAACCAACTCATTCGGTTTCCCTTTTATAAATTACTTCGTAAGCAGCCTCTACAATTTCTAAAACAGTAGGACCATCCTCTACGGTAGCAGACATTTGAAGTTCCCCATTGGAGATTGCTAAGATTACAACCCCCTCTGGGAAAAGTTCCTCACAATAGTTCAGTGCCTGATCATGCAAGTCGTAGTACTTATTTAAACGTTTAGTTTCTTTACTTCCTTCAAACTTACTTGTAAAGTCTACTACTTCACTCATGGCATCCAGCCTAGATACCCTAGAATAGTAAGCCCAACATAGGTGTAGATAACGGAGCTAACTAGAACCCCAAAACCCCATCCCAGAATATAGCCGATACTTGCAGCGGTACTCATTTTTTCAAACTTCATTTTTATAACTTTCTATAGTGATTGTTCTTTAACGTCAGGTATCATTAAAGATGCCTAAGCTTTGACATAATTTCTTGTCTTTTAGTTTCTGTGTAATTTTTCCAGAGTCTAATTTCTTCAAGAGTACGATTACAACTTGTACAAAGTCCCTCTTGAACTTTGCAGACTTTAATACAAGGTGTGGAAGGCTGTTCCATTAGATTTCACAACCACCCGCTGTACATGCTAGGGTCTGAGAACCCTCAGTGTTGTCTTCAAACTCATACAAAGAAAGCTTGGAAAAGTCAACTTCAGGCATAGCTTTTACTGCTGCTTCATACTCTTCTTTTGAGCAGTCTGTGTAAGGTGCTTGATCGTAAGTATGATCAGAGTATGGCAAGAAGCTAATTCCCGTAATGTAATCAAAGTTCTTGTAAACCCAGTCTCCAACTTCCATCCACTCATCCTCTTTAACATAGACAGTAACAGAAACAGAGTGTTCTGCCCAGTGTTCTTTAAAGAGTTTCCAGTTTTCTAGCTGTTCAAGAGCTGTTTGTTGGTTTGCCAAGGTTGCACCTTCTGGTGACTTGATTGGGAAGTAGAACACAGTAGTTTTAGCAGGGTTCATTGCATCTGGTTCGTTAGGGACGCCTTGATCCTTCAACATTTGTGTCAGAGGGTCATTGTTAGCCTGACGAACAGAACGAATATAGTACGGTGCAAAACGACCATGAATACCACTAGCACTGTCTACAAGCTGAGAAACAGTACCACTAGGCTTTACTGTTGTAATAGCTGTAGCAGGATTAATGCCAAGCTTTTCAGCATAGTCTTTGTTTGTTTCAACTGCTACTGCTTTCATAGCCTCTAGCAACTTTGGATCAGGAGCCTGCAAGAGTTTACAGTCTTGAATCCCTGTTAAAGATACTCCAAGCAGAGCTTCTTCTTCGCAGTTCTTTTTCCAGACGTTTCGAACATATTTAAAGTCTGTCAAAGAAGCTTGAAGAGTACCTAGAATAGTTGCAATCCTGACTTTACGAAGAAGATCTTCTTTTGTGTCATTTGCACGGCATACTACTTCCGTCAAGTTACAAAGTTGACCATTACGGAGAGCAATTTCAGCACAAGGGTTAAGCCCTACAATTTGAGAACCATCGCGACGTTCAGGAGCCATTGCTTGAAGACCATACTGCGATACAATACCCCGCTCACCAGAGCCAGACTTTACCAAGGCAAGCCACTCTTCCATGAATACAGTTAGAGGAGGTTTACTTTCGTAACCAGCAGAGTTGTTTGCCAAGGCTCGATGCGCAGCGGTTTCCCACCAACGTCCCGACTTAGCATCTCGGATTTCCGGATCACCTAGATCAGAGATAGAAATCAAAGCAGAACGACGAACACCTCCTACAACAACTACTTCTGCAATTTTACAAACAATGTCATGAACTTCAATGGGGCGAAGCTTTCGACCCGCAGCACCTTTAAACATAGTAGTAATAAAGGCAAAAAGGTCTTTAAGTGGTTCTGCTCCACTTGCTCGGCCCCCCATTGTTTTAAGTCGCGCACCTTCAGGACGCACTTTAGAATAATCCCAGTTGTGAATGTTACCCAAGTAAAGTTCAGCAATTAGCTTTCGAAGTGCCTTTGCCCACCCTTCAGCAGAGTCTTCTACGCTAATTACTCGTTCAGTTTTCACAAAGTTATCATTAACAATTGGTAGCTTGTTTACATCTTTAGCACGAGCACCAAAGCCAACGCCAGTACCTGCCATAAGAATATACAAGATTTCGTCAAATACTCGAATGTGATCTACGTCTTTATAAGAGCAGTTGTAACCACGAAAGTGATTTTTAGAAAGTGCATCTCCTGCGGACCACATGGATCTCATAGAAGGCATTACTTCTCTATAATATACGGCTTTTGATAGTAGATCAAATTCTTCTTCTGTTAGGACGTTGTTTCCAACTTGACCTTTCCAAAAAGTGATCAGTCGATCTACAGTCTCCTTCCAAGTTTCACGACGACCTTTGTCATCTAGAAAACGTGAATAACGAGACAAGTGGATGAAAGATTCATAGGGTGTCATAGTAGTTTCCTTTACTCGGCTCCATAGCCCTTAAACGTGTGTTTCTTTACTTCTTCGGCGAACTCTTCAGATTTCTCTACAAGAGTTTCTGTAGTGTCAACCATAAGGTCTACTGGTTTTTCGAAAGGAGTTCCTTTCCAAAGCTCTTTTAGAAGTTTAATATTTTCTTTGTTTAGCTTATAAATACGTTGAACATTTTCGTTGTTAAGCCAGGACTCAAAGCTTTTCTTATCAAGCCCAGCTTCTTTAAGTTCTTTAATAATCTTTTCCATTAGTGTAGTGTCTCCGTTTTGCCATAAATAGCGTTAAAATAAGTGTCAGCATAGTAGTAAATTTTCTCAAAAGCTTCGCGCTCTTGGTCAGAAGACTCATTAAACTCTTCGCAAAGTCCTGCTATGTAGTCTTGTATGTTAGGGTTTAGTTCTGAAGGATCGCCTTTTGAGTCTAAAAGCTGATAGATAATTGATAAGAAAACAAGATGTCTTTCATCCCAAAGTTCATCTTTAATCATACTCTTTCAAATCTTTCTTCTTTATCGTCAGGTATCATAATGTCTGACTTACCAAGGCGACCTGTATCAAAATTATAAGTAAGATTGCCAGAAGGCCCAGTTAAACCAGTATAACGACACTTAAGAACTTTAGTCTTAATAGTATTCCGCACGTCTTCTTTATCTGAACCAACATCTCTTGCAAAAGCAATAATGTCATGACTAATCTGTTTGATAGAGCCTGAACCACGAATGTCATCCATAGAGGGCAGTTTGCCTTCTTCAAAGGATTTTCCCTTGTTATCAGTTTTACGTAGGTGGCTAATAAGTCCAATCCATACGTTATGTTTTTTAACAAGTCGCAGCAAGTCATTCATAATCTTATCGATTGCTTCGTTGCCGCTTAACCCTTCTGCGCCTTCTGAGGCGAGGATAGTAATGTGATCTACAAAAAGATATTTACAGCCACTAAGACACATGTACTCCAGAAAATCCATGATAGAACCGTCAGAAAGACTTCCTTGATGGTCCAAGACCATGACTCTATTATCTCCGAAAACTTTGTCAAACCCCGGTTTAATGGTTTCAAGTGATAGCTCCTCTTTTGCTGGGTTTTTGTTTAAAGCCATCCCTGCCATTTTACGAGCAGTTTCGGCAGGAGACTCTTCAAGAGAAATAATTCCAATTTTTTCTTCAGTAGCATCAAGAAGGTTAAAGGCAATTTCTCTAAGCAAAGTAGACTTGCCAGAGCCCGTACCTGAAGTCCAAAGAGTAATTTCTCCGAACCGCATACCTTTAAGCTTTTCGTTTAGACCTGCCATAAAATCAGGATAAGGAACAGACTCAAGATCATTATAGGTTTCTAGCTGATTCCATAGTTCCTCAGTAGTAAGAATACCAGCGGGAGTATACTCTGTTGCATTCCAAATAGCTTTTAGAACTTCATCTGGTTCTTTAATCCACAAGTCAGAGGCGTCATTTTCAGAGCAAGTAACAACTTTAACTTTGTCATAGCCAATAATACGAGCAGCTTCTTTAGTTGCTTTGATACCCTGAGCATCGTTATCAAACCAAATAACAACTTCATCAAACCTGCGTATCCAATCTCTTTCTTCTATTAAGTCTTTAGTGCTAGAAGAAGATCTAATTGAAACTACTGGGTAAAAGGTTTTGTAACGCAGGTAGTTGGCAGTTTGGATAGCCATAGCGTCTAGCTCACCTTCAGTGATAACTAGGCGTTTACCCTTACTATAGAGGCTCTGACCAAATAGCCCACAACCAACCTTACCAACATTAGGTTTAAAGGTTTTAGGCAAGGCTCGCACTTTATACCCTGTAATTTCAGTACCATTAGTAGTCCAAGGGTAATAGTGAGTGTCGATCTGGCCATCTACGTCATAAGATACCTTTACCTTATAATGCTCCGTGATTTGTTTGATGATGTTACGTTCTTTAAACCCTCTGATTGGGTAGTCATCTCTAACTTCTGTCAAGCTAGGTCCGTAGCTATTTCTATTAGATTCAGTCACAGGCTCTCTTTCTAAGTTATGAGTCTTCCTTGCCTTTTGACAAGAAAAACAATAAGAAGAATCATTATCATAAACTTGCCTTGCATCACTACTTCCACAGTCTTCGCAAGGTTGATTTCTAAGTACTATTGTTCCCATCGTCTTCTTCCATTGTCATTTCTGCAATAAATTTACTAAGTTCCTGAGTTAAGAGAAAAAATAATAGTGTAATGATTGGGTTTAAAACATTTGTCCCAAGGATAACATCTAGTAGCTGAAGTATTACCCCGATCATTCCTGCAAGCCATAGCGCAGGTGCTAGAGGTGAAACTTTCATGTTACATACCTTTTCTTGATTTTAGAAGTAAAAGCTTTAGTTTTCTTTGTAGGATACTCTTTAGGAACAAAACGAATAGCTGCAATTTGTCTGTTATAAAATCTAGGTGTTACTTCATCAGGCAAGTATTCCGTCATAGAGTCGGATAACATTTGAAGATAAGCTTCCGCATAGTACAACCCCCCTTTGGTTCTATAGAAATCTACAATGTCAAATCTAAAATTTTCTTTTCCATACTTCTTTATATCATGGTTTAGAATAGTAGAAGACCCTGTGTAAGTCTTCCAAGGCATTGGTTTGCCATAAGTCTTAGACTTCTTTTTTCCACCATGTTTCAATTGTTTTTTGCCAATATAAAATTGATTTGTTGTTTTATTTTCGATACAATAAACAAACCCAAACCACTTATCTAAATCAACCTTGCAATTATAATTCCAATGACCTAGTTCATTCTTTGATAGCATCATCATAGAAACCTCGATCAATAGAAAAGTGATCACCGATATAGCGCCAAATATGTAGCAACTTACCATTAAGAAGCATGTGATTAAACCCTTCTTCCTTGAATTTATTGTGGTAGGCACAACAAATAATTTTTTTACGTTCAACATGGTTAGAGGCTGGTTTCAGCATAGCTTCTGCTGTTTTAGGACCAACTCCGGGCAATCCGGGAATATTATCTACACTATCCCCCATTAGAAGTTGCTTCCAATAAAAATATTCTGCCCAGTCCTTTGAAACTTCATAAACTTCCCCCTTACGAGGGTTTAAGTGAAGTCCTGGAATACAATCTAGATCTTTATCAATTGTAACAACACAACGATTAATCTCAGCCCTATCTAATTCTAAACTCCACACACGAACCATGTCGTCCGCTTCGCAATTGTCAGTAAGGATACAACCATCATAATAGTTAACTGTCCAAGACTTCAAATCATCAAACCATTCTGGTTTTTTAGATTTTGACTTCATTCTGCTAGGTGACTTTTTATACTCACTAAACAGATCATCACGGAAGTTATAAGGACCACCCATGGCCATTACATAGTCTTTTGCAAATAGTTGTTCTAGTACTGAATTAAATTTTTCTTTAAATGTAGCTTGAGTTTCTTTTAACGTGTCATTGCCCCACATAGACATGTAAAGCAAAACATCACCGTCGATTACAGCTACTGTCATTAAGTATCTCCCTTTTTGTTCTTTAACGTCAGGTATCCTTTTGTCTTACTTTTCTTGCCGTTAAGCGCACGGTCTTCTAGCTTAAGAATACTATGAGTCATAAGGTCAACAACAGAAAATCCTCGACGTTTTGTAATTGCTGAAATATACCAAAGGACATCTGAAAGCTCATCTAAAATTTCTTTAGAGCGAGATTCACCCTTACGGATTTCTCGCATACGTTCTGAAAGAACCTCCCCTGTTTCTGAGGCAAATCCAATAAATAAAATTTCCTCTGTTGTTCCTTCCTCTACAAAAGACTCTACAAAGTTTTCATAAATTTCTGTAGTAACGTTGAACATTGTTATTCCTTACTTAATTATTAATTTTTTTCCATGAAAAATGCACCAACGGGGCTGTTTATAGCTGCTTGCAAGTCATTCAACTGTTGCCAAGACATTTCAAGAACTTCATAGTTTTGTTCATTTTCGTTCCATTGGCGTAGAAAGCAAATATCCGTATTGTCGAGAAAAATAGTTACATCTTCAAACCTTCCAGTTTCATCCAAGGTAGTAATTTCTGTTTCGTGATCTTCCATTTCAACGGTAAACATAACTAAATACCTTTGCGGATACGGAAACAGAACTATCAATCGTTTTAGTCATTTTTATTCTCCAAAAGTTTGTCTACTTCTCATGTCCACAGGTTTTCGTAGTACTTTCCAAACAACCTAAACCCGTTGTTCATTCGCGCTTGATGAGCCTGCATGCCTTCTTTATCTATTTTGAAAGTATCATTTGGCCCTCTTTTCATTTCAGAGTAACCATTATCAAGGTCCTCAAAATAAGTGTCATGCTCGCCGCTATAATACTGATTTTCCCAATCATAATTTTTCTGATGAAACGCCCAAATCATTTCATTAAGCACCCACTCCCATCTTTTAAACAGATTAGAATCCGTCTCTGAGCTATCTTGTTTTGAAGCCCGAAGTTCTTCTGGAACATCTTCATTATCCACCAGTGGGGCTCCGTAAAGATTTTGAGAGAATTTAATCAGTAAGGGCTCAATAATTTTAGCTAGAGTATAATCCGCTGAGTAGGTATCGTAGTCATCAATTTCGATCTCTACCTTTTGTTCTAGTTCTTTATAAGAACCTATAAATACTTTCATTGTTGTAACTCCTTTTATTTAGAGGGTTTTCGTGTCGCTACCCACTTATTAAACTGTGCAGTAGTCATATAATCTTGCAATACACGCTCAATAGCCCACAACAGATCCTTATCTGGTTCAATCCACTCATTTGCGTGATCTATTTTTTGATGTTTATTGCACAGGTTATAGTATTTAACAAGTGAACAGATTACAAGTTCTTCTTCAAGATCATCTTCTAGGTTACGTATCATACTACTAAAACTATCAATAATAATGCCCGAAAAGTGGCGTGTTAATTTATAGTCATTCATTTGCTATCTTTCTTCACATGCCAGTAGTACTTGCAGTCTAGACCCTCATCGGCTGGACCTGCGAACCAAGACTGCCTAAACTCGCTAGGCTTTGTGCCGCTGTCAGGGTTCCGGTAACAACCACCCTTTAGCGGGCATGTTGAACTCATACACATACTTATATCAGGCATCGGTTATTCTCCCTCCTGTCCCACATCAACCCAATCTGTACCGCAGTCATGCCAGCCATAACACCTTGGGTCTGCACTACCCCTAACGGCCCACC
>Ga0070747_1001593_pt1 | contig 10993 bp, 14 predicted proteins | sample VirMetDEL_Mar_31_FD_77321 | JGI IMG/M metagenome (GOLD analysis project Ga0070747, IMG submission 77321) | Aqueous microbial communities from the Delaware River and Bay under freshwater to marine salinity gradient to study organic matter... | ecosystem: Environmental > Aquatic > Marine > Coastal...
CAAATCGTGTACGAAGTTTTTCTAAATATGTTTGTTTCTGATATACTTGTTCATCATAATCATTCCCATCTAAATAATCACCTGGATCTCTAAAAAATGGAAAGGCTGGTCTATAACCGCTTTTAAATCTAATAACATTATTATATTCTGTCGACCGGTCATCAATTAAATTTAACTCATCATATATAAAATCATCTATATTTGTTTTAACACGAATATCATCATATGTTAATCCACGCTCAACTAACATAATTTCCAATGTCTGATAATTAGGAATTAATGATGGTTCTAAATCTACAGATTGTACTGCAACTTCTACTTCGCCATTCATTAAATTATCATGAAAATCCCCAGATAATTTTACATTAGAAATAAAGTTGTCTTCAATTATTTCGACGTCTTCATTACCATCACCAAAAAACTCAAATTCTATATCTAGGTTACCAGTAATACGAGTTTGTTCTAGTTTATATTCTCTATATTTCGATCGGTTTATCATTAGTTAACAACCTTAAAATAAAAATCATCAAATGTTTGTATATCATCGCCACCATCACGTTCAATTTTTAATTCAATTTTATAATATCGTTCTGGCATAAATGAATCCATTCGCAATTTAAAGAAATTACCATTTGAATCGCAATCAATTCGCGTTCCATTATTATCATACTTTATTATTATATCATTTGTTACAGAATCGATAATACTATAAAACGATGATGTAGGTAATCGGTTATTAGTTAAATAAAAAGATTCTGTAGTATATGTTTTAGTTGGAAATTCTGGACGTACGCCAATTCTAAATTTTGAAATTTCAGATGTACGATATTCTGATTTTATATTTTTAAAATATGGTACATATGAATCAGCAGATATTTCAGCAGATCCGGTATCTGTAAATGTTGTATTGTTCCATACAACTTCAAGTCGCGGTACAAATATTGTATGCGAATTACGTCCAAAGAATTTAATACTTCCAAGTATATCTCCAGACAATTCATCAGTTACTGATCGTTTAATTATAAATCCATGATTTGAAATATCACCAATTACCCATTGATTAACAATATCAGTTACATTCATACGTATATCTGGTACTTGATTATTAAATGATTGAGAGGCTTCATATTCAGATCCTGTTACCCATGCACCACCACCTAATTTTTCAGAAGCTCCTTTTGATAAATTTTTACTATGAGCAGAACCAGAATTCCACCGAGTAGCTGTTTCTAATGAATCACGATAATACCATGATGCTCCTCTTGTAGTTTTAGGTGTATCAGATTTATATCCTTGACCAAATGCAAACGATTCGGATAATGGATATGCTTCTAAATTATATTGCTGTATTAAATCAGATGCATCCGACGATCTTAACGAAAGATATACTGATGCGGAATCAATGTGGTTACTTATAGCCGGTATTTTACCAGAATTAACTGCAGATGTAATAGCATCAATTTCAGTTCCAAAATCTATTAATATTCTAGAATTATATGTATTAGCACGAATCTTACCTTCAATTTTTGATCCAGATGCATTTTTAGTTAATTCTAAAATTTCATCAATTCCAGTATTTTGTTCTGGAAATCTTTCATATAATGTTGTATCTTTTTCTGCGTAAAATATTCTATACATTTAATCTCCTTAAGGTTTTATCACTCTTCCTTTTATATCACTATCTGGATATTTTATTTCAAATATACAAGGATCTAAAGAAGGATATAAAATATTATTTTTAATTGCTGAGTTTATATTATATGTATTTGAAGAATAATTACCTCCAACTTTATTTGTAAATTCAAAATTAACAACACTTTGTACGCCATCTACACGATCAACTGATGATATTAAAGAAGCAATATCTATAGGTCCATTAATTTGCATACGTTCGTTAGATAATATTGTTTTTAATGTTGCAATACATGATAATATTACTTCATTGCTATTAAAATTAGGCCGCGTTATAATTTCAAAATTTACACCTAAATTAATTACAAACGCCGATTTAATATTAATAGCATCAGTTAACATACGATATTGAGATATATAAGTTCTTATATTCTCTTTTAATGCTTGATTGCAACTAGTAAATTGCTTATCTGAATTATATGATAGTAAATATAAATTTAATGCATATGGATTATTTACAATTTCCGCAGGATATATTTTATCAGATGTATTAATTTGAGTATCACCTACAATATATGCCTTTGCAATAGATCCAAATCGAGTTGGCATTGCATAACATCTTGCAATATAATCTTCACGTGTAATTGCTCTATTTTGAGCGGCAAATGATGCCATGGCATTTTGTCTAATACTTTCTATATTATCTCGCGACTTTCCACCCGATGCCGGTTCCGGATTTGTTACTGCAATAGATGATTTAGAATCTGTTAAATCAACAATTCCAGAATCATTAGCATATGTTATAGAATTTATTTTTGTTATTGAATTAACACCAACGTTTTCTAATACTGAGCCACCTACTGTATATCGTATAGTCAATGTTGTATTTGATGGAGCAATACCATATGTACTAGTATATAAAAAGTTTGATGGATCTATAGCATCCGTAGTAGTTCTTTTCAAATATTCTAATCCAGATCCTACATTTTTTGGGTTTGGAATAATTTCTTCATCTTGATCCGCGGATACTCCGGAGCCAAATTGTATTTCTAATCGTTGATCATCACGCAACCGTGTAATATATCTACGCGGCGTTTTTCGTAACTTTAAAATATACGGTACAGTTGATCTATATTCAGATAATTCTGGATCATTAAATGAAATATTTGCAATATCTTCAAATGTAGTATCTTGTGCTAAATAATCTACATAATGCCATTTATTGTTTAATGAATCATTTATACTAATAATATTGATAACATTAGTATCCGGTAATACTATTTTATCGTATGGTTTCGGATCTGTAAAATCAAATGTCAATTCTTTTATTTCTCCGGATTCAACGTCAATTTGTTTTTTAAGAAGATATCTAGATACATTTGAATCAGAGTCAATTTCATATACCGAAATTTCAGGATTGTCGTTAAAATCAATAGGTTCGAGTGATCTAAATTTTATACCTTCTTCGCTTTCTAGCTCTATATTTGACTGAACTGATAAAGCAAAATTCATATCAGGTCCAGCATTTTCTCCGGAGCCGGATGCCATTACTAGTTGAAATACATCTAACTTGCATGTAGCCGGAGAATTTAATTTTGGCTTATACCCAAATAAATGAGATAATGCTAAAATATTTGATTCTTCTTGCGCAGAATTTAATAACGACTCGCGAAAAGATGTATCTGTATAATATGATAAAACATCGCCAACGTATGATGCCATTTCTATAAACATCATCCCAGGCGATGATTCGTTAAAATCTTGATATGTATCTGGAAAATAATTTTTTGCAAAGTTTATTAAATTTTGTCTGTATTGAGCAAAATCTTTATTTAAATATTTTACATCTTTTTTAATTAAGTTACTCATAATGTACCTCTACTTAATATCCATTACTAATTTGACGTAACTCTAAATCAGGTTCCGCTTCAGAAACTGTAAAAGTATTTTCAGACGCTAAAATATTAATTACCATTTCTGATCCAATATTTGTGATATTAAATGATAATTTAATTGATAATGTTTGCATATCATTGCTACTAGTTATATCAATATTATTAATAGTTATATATGGTAACCAATATTCAATATCTGCTCTTATACTATCATTTAATGATCTACGAACATCCTCAACGTTATTTTGAAAAAGCATGCTATATATATCTGTACCAAAATTTGGCTGCATATATCGTTCACCTTTTCTAGTCAATAATAAATTTTTTAAGTTTGAAACTACTTGTTCTTGAGTAGTATACGATTGAGAAAATACAATTTTACCACCAGTACTACCTGACGCATAATTTGTTGTAGGAGATTTAGCCTTACTAGAATTATTAAATGGCATAGTAATACCAATTGCAACATCTGGTTGAGTATTTCGTGGTTGATATTTATATATCGGTCTTGCCATTATCTAGTCGTTCTTTTTTTATCTATTGCTTTCATTAGTTTAGAATAATCTTTTGTCATTGCATTCACCGTGCTTGTAACAGCTTCATTATTCATGTTAATAGATTCACCGTTAATACCTGTTGTTGCCAATGGGGAATTAACACCATTTGATATACCAAATGCTTCTGCCATTTCAGATCGATAATTCATTGTATTCCATTCCGCTGCTTCCGGAGCGGCTGGCGTTGATGCGGTTTCGTTTAATAAATCATTTAACATTGAATTTTTTGTAAACTGTTTTTTTGCGATCAGACGATTTGGCATCGGATCTTCTGTGATTTGAGATAAGTTCATACCATGTTCAATTAATTGACCGTGGTTAGATTTTTGTTCGGTTAAGACTTCACGTACTGCTCCTTGAACTTCTTCTCTAATAATTTTTCGTAATAACTTTACAAATGATTTTGAGCTCATAGTATTATCCTTTTTAATAAATATGTTACATTAATAAATTAGGTTGATAATTAATTGAATTGATCTAACCGTGTCTGATATTCTTCGGTATCATATGATGTAATCTCACGAGTTGCTGCTAATATTGCAGATTGAGTATCAGATCTAACTGTTTTTTTAGAATCCAATATAATTTGTTCAATATCTACGCCTTCGTCTTTTGCCTCTTGAACTATTTTTTTTGACAAAAATGGAATATTCCATGTAGGTATAGTTGTACCAGACGGCGTAAAAATTGATTTACCTAAAGTCCAATTTATATATATAGCTTTTGCTAATGCATTGCATAAAAATTTTTTATCTTGTTTTTTAATACGTACAATGTCATATAACGGTTGTGTGCCTTTAAGCGGTGGTGGTGCAATACCAGTAAATAATCCAGCTGATATAGGAGACATTCCATTTGCATTTTGTTTAGCAAATGTATTTACTGCATCCTCAATGCCTTTAACTTTGCCATATATACGTGCTGAATTATATGCGCGCATTGCAGGAATGATACCGGTTACCGCGCCTAATGTGGGAGGAATGATAGTTAATGAGAACTTTGCTAATACAATACCTAATTTTAGACCATTTAATGGACTATTATTGTCTATTATTCCTTGAAGCTCAGCTGAAAGCCATGATGGTTTATTCATTATTGCTTCATCCGTTTTATCTCTGTTAATATCTTTGCAAAGTCAGCAATGTTTATAGGTGGACCAGAAGGACCGACGCCAGTAGGATGTGTCATTTTAGTTATTGCCGTTACCAATGCTTCTAATTGAGTTATAAGATTATCTACATCTACAGACCAATTTGGCGTTGATAATTTTATATCCTTTTTTGATGTTAATACTAATTCATCAGATTTAGCATTAAAAATTAGTCTATCGGAACTTATAATTACTTGAGGATTTTTATACGATGTTAATGGCTTAGTACCACGTCCAATTTTTTGTTGTGATAATTTTAAATTATTTATTTTTTGTGATGTTGATAGATAAATTAAACTAGAATCTTTATCGGGTTCTTCCTTTGTAAAATAATTATCTTTTGTTGCTCCATCAAAACCACATGTTAATGCAATAAAAGGATCGCCAATTGATGTACCTTCCCAAATTGGCGGTCGTAAATAATCATCTATTTGTTCATGTGTACTAGAAAATCTTAATGCAGAACCAAATCTATCTTGTAATATTATATCTCCTTGGTACGGTTGAATTGATACAATGCCTTTTTCATCGAATGATAATTGTTCTGGTTTTTTGTTTTTAGAGGTAGATGATATAGCATTTAATGAATATGAAGTTGATTTAGCTTTAGTATCTTGGATAAATGGCATTATCCCATTATTAACTTGTGCATGTGTATTTACGTACGGTAAATAATAATATTGTTCTTTTTTTGTATTTGGTGTATTACCATTAATTGCAGAAAATATAATTACTTGTTCACCGTATAATGGAACATTTAAATAATTTGCGTTAGCTGGTATTGCTATCACTTCGCTAGCTATTGATGATACTGTACTTCGTAAACGCACACGGACAGATCCAGGAGGAAAGTCTACATTATTATTGTCCTGAAATTGATCATATTGAATTGGATCATCTTTCCGTACTACTTGGCCGATCTGTAAATTTATGTTGTTCGGCATTATCCTCCTTATTATTTGCTTGCAGTTTTGTAACTTCAGCTTCTGCTTCTTCTAATAAACGCCGGCGTTCATCATCAGATAATCCAAATTCATTTTCTTCTGAATCTTTATTAGTTGCTGATACTAATCTTTGTACAACTGCTGCTAATTTTACCAAAGCATCATCATTTTTTACAGATACTTCTAGATAATCCTTTATCATAGGCACTAATACAGTAGCATCCCCAGTATTTTTAATCAATGGCTGTAGTTCTTTGATTAGACCATCAATTTGTCTAGATTTCTTTTTTGAATTATGATATATATCACGCATTAAATCAGAAAAATTCGTACCATTAAATAATTCAAATTCTGTACTCATGAGAATCCTTTTATATAAATATTAAAGCTGAGTTGAATCGACTAGTCGTCCATTTAATCGATATACAGAATACATTTTTGCATAATCACGTTTCATTATATTAAGTACCTTTGTAATATTTTGAGTCTTAAGTCCGGTACGCTCTCGAATTAATATATATAACGCCTTTTTATTGAAATTTTCTATATTGTCCCGTATTCTAAATAATTCTAAAATAGTATCTGCTACTATAATATCACGTTTATTAACAAAAATAGTATTAATATGAGTATCATACCAATTAACCCATAGATTAGTAAAATCACGTAACGATTCTTGATGATCGTTTAATGCTAATTCTGCGCTTACATTTCGATTTGCATCTATTTCTGTAGTATCGGTCCTTAATTTCATTTTAGCATAATTTGCGTTATTTTGTATAATAAGATAATTTTTAGCAACAATAGAAAAATATGAAAAAGCCTTTCCTTTACCTTCTTGATATTTTCCAATTTTTTCTGTTAAAAATGCAACAACTTCTGCTTTAATATCTTCATATGGAACGTCAAAATATGAAAATCGAAATGTATGATAAATATTTTCTACTAATTTATTAAAAGGATAATTAATATGTTCTCGAAAAACTTTATTACGTTTAGCATAACTTGGTTCAAAATTATATGCAATGATTGCTTGATCTGTTATATATGTAAAATACATATTTTTAGTAGGTTTTCTACCTCTTCGTTTTTTAGGGCCATTGGTTTCGATTTCTGCTAACTCTTCTGCTAACCATTTGTAAAATTTATCTACCTGACTTAAGTCTTCCATTAAAATCCTTTATTAAGTTCATCTATTATATCACGTAATTCTGTAAATACAAATCCAGTTTCGTCATCTGCTTCAAATGATCCTAATCTATCAATTTGCTTTAATTTAGAATTAGATTCATTCATACGAGATTTTAATGTATTAAAAAATTGATAATATTCTGTATTAGAATTTTCTAATTCATCGATATATTCTTCGAATGCTTCTTGTTTACGCATTTGATTAAAATTTATTAATAAAGAAATAAATAATATTGCTGATAATATTATAATTGTTATCATATTAATCTCCAAATAATTCATTAAACATTTTATTAGCATTAATTTGCGTCTGCGGGCTAGTTATTTTCTTTTTAGGTGCATTAGCGGTAATAGGTTTATTATTATTCCAATGTTCATATTCTATTCTAGCAGCCATCGAATCAGCTTGATGCATTACATATCCTAAATTTGTTTTTAGTTTAGAATCTGCATTCCTAGATATAAAATAAGCTTTATTTGTTTCGTCATATAATCCATCTGTTAGTTTAATACCTAACATTTCATTCCAAGTAACGCTAATACCATAATGACCTAATAACCATAAAGATAAATCATTTACTAATGTAAACGGGTTATTAGGATTAATTTTATATTCTTTACCTTGATTTTTACGATGCCATTCTGAATCATTTCTTTGATATATTTCATTACCTTCACCAGGAAATCCCATTTTACCAATATCATGATTTAATGCAGTAAACATTAATTCTTCTCTAGTATAACCTGACATATCACCCTCCATACGTGTCCATAATGCATGTACTTCTTGAGCACATTTAATTACTCTTAACACATGCTCTACATATCCACCCGGAAAAGCATTATGATAATGATTGAAAGATGAAGCCGGTGCCATAGCCATACGATCTTCTAAATCAGTATACATTGCTAATAATTTAGCTTTACGCTCTCCGGTAAATTCTGTTTTGATGATGTTTAGTAACTCATCCCAATTTTGTGCTATTTGGTCAGCTGTTAATTTCATATTATTTCATCTATTACGTTAAATTCTTTTAATTGTTCTGCTGTTAAATATAAATCTGATTTCATATTATCTTTCCACCATGACTGATCTTTATTTGTTTTATCTGCTAATATATCATATATAGTTTTTTCTATATTTTTGACATTATCTAAGTACGCTGATATATCGCTCATTTTACCTCCTAAAAAGCTAGACGATTGATGAAACATTACAGTTGATCGTTTACTCATCATCCTAGAACCAGTACCACATGCTAATATAATAGCAGCAGCGGAAAAAGCTCTACCTCTGCAAATTGTATTTACTTTAACATCTAACGATTCAATGTAATCGATAATACCTAACATTTCATGTACGTCTCCTCCGGGAGAATTTATCATTAAATTAACAGGTGCTGTTTTATCTTCTCGATTCTGTAATAAACTTCGCATGCGAATAATTAAATCTGTTAATGTACTATCTGTTATATCATCATTAAGAAATATTATTGAATCGTTATAATCAACTAATGTTGCTAATTGATTATGCAATGCTTCATACAATGAGCCATTATCATTCTTTTCTTCTTGTTCAACCGGCTGTGGCGCCTTTTCGTCGTATATACTCATCTATTACCTTTTATTAATTTATTAAATATAAAGAATTTTTCTCGTAGATCAAAAGATTATCTAATCTTTTTCAATTGGCGTTCTAATTTTTTCAATTGTGATTGACCCAATTTAATATCCTTTTTAAACTGTGCCTTCTTTACATCACCTCTTACCATAGCCATTTGTTCTAATATAGCCTGCTTAAGAGTAGCCTTCTCTCCTTTAGATAATTTTCGTTTTGTAGATTTAGGCTCTATTTTAGTAACAGATTTAGTACCTTTCAATTTTTTCTGTTCTACTCCTTTATGAAATACATTACCATCTTTATCAACAAATTCTTTCATAAATTGCCATCCTCGAGGACGTCCTTTAGATACATATCCTTTACGCATTTCAGGCGGCGGTACTGTCTTACCAGTACATTTAGAACATAATACTGCAGTTGTTTTTTCAGTAACCTGGACCCATTGTTTACATCGTTTAAGATCTTTTAAATGTCCCCATGCGAAATAAGATTCATCTACAATACTATTTCTACAAATCATTTCTCGTTGATTATCTCGAGTGCGAGATTTAAATTCATGCGTAACTTTTTTCTTTCTAGCCATAATTTATTTATTTATTAATACCAATAACCATTACCTCTGTTACTAGGTCTTTTATTTGTTTTTTCTTCATATATATCTGAATCAATTGAACTCGTATAATGTAATTTATTATTTCCGTTTTGACCGATTATATCCATACGTTTATTTTCTTGCAACTCAGCTTGACTTTGAGAGACCCTCATTTTAAGAGCCTGAAATTCTTTTTCTTTATCAGATGTAATATGTTCTTCATCTTTAAGTGAATATGAAACACCCCATTCTGCTCCTTCAGGTAAACTGCCTTCTACTCGTCGTTCTAATTCATGGTTACGTGATTTAAAATAATCACCTGCTTTATTTTCTGGCCGTAGTTGATTAAATGCAAAATTAGCTGCTATTACCATAGATATAGCCAATGGATCAAATACAAATATAATTAATAACAAAAACCAATTAATAATTTTATCCATTTCTACATCTAATAAATTAGATAAATACATTAAAGGTCCTAATTCTCTAGCCGTATCATTCCCTATTTGTTGTTCTAATATTTTTACATCTAAATTAGCAATAGAATCTGTCACTGCATTTAAATTAGTTTTTGCTTCTAGTAATTGTGATTGTAATAATTTACGTTGACGTGAAGAAGTTGTAGTAACAAGTTGACCAGTTTCCTTATCTACATACTGTATTGTAGTTGGATTACTCAATGCCTCTGTCCAGGTTATTACAGATTCTTTTAAATCATTTCGCTGTTCTTCAAATCGAGTTCTTTTTTGATCTATTATTGCTACTCGTTTATCTAGATAATTTGATTCATTTGCTGTTTCTTGATATGCACCAGATAAATAGCCGTATATACCACCCGATGTTATAATCATTAATATGAATACAGATATAGAAAGATATATTCGTAATACTTTATTTATACTATTCCAATATTGATATAATAAAGATGCTACAACTAGTTTTGCAAATTCTAAAGAACTAGCCATTATGATTACTTGTGTACTAGCACCTGCAAACAGTTTACTTAGACCAAATACTGAATAAAATGCTGCGGAGGCAGAAACCGCTAAAGCAGATAATGCTATAACAATTGGAAGTAATTGCCGTTTCATATTAACTAGCTGTTACACGATCTGACACAAACTTTAATTTTCGACGGATAGTACTAAAGCGACGTTGAGCCTCGGTTGGATCTATTTTTAATCCACGATCGACGCTTTGCTGTATAATCATTAACATATTATCAGCTTCATCTAATTGTCTTAATACATTTTCTCTATCTTTCATAGTAAAACCTTTTTCTTATTATATTGATAAATATCGCGGTAACCTAAAACCGCCAATTCTTTTGCCTTTGCTTCTACAACAATATCTAAATCCATATCATATGTACGAATTTCATCTTTGATATAATTGGAATGAGCTTGTATAC
>Ga0070747_1001596_pt1 | contig 10985 bp, 27 predicted proteins | sample VirMetDEL_Mar_31_FD_77321 | JGI IMG/M metagenome (GOLD analysis project Ga0070747, IMG submission 77321) | Aqueous microbial communities from the Delaware River and Bay under freshwater to marine salinity gradient to study organic matter... | ecosystem: Environmental > Aquatic > Marine > Coastal...
CCGTCGTAGTGGTTGACAAGTTGTGTCAGTAAAGCGTAGTGGTCTACTTCTCCGCCGTAGTCAGGGTGGTCTTTGTAGAGGTCGGCCATACCTGGGTAGGGGGGATCAGCGTATCCGATCCTTAAACGCTCTCTCATTTCCCCTCCAATAGATTCACTGCTTTAGTTACGTTGTAATCAGTTTCTTTCATAGCCTGCTCCCTCGCATAGCCGCTGTACCCACCCCACACCAGATGAGGCATGTATGCAGTACCAATCCAATCAGCCACACCCATAGAGTAAGCCAAACACTGCTTACGCACCGAGCATTCTCCCCAGCAGATCTCTTCACGTACGTTGCCTGCTATCAGACCAGTGCAAGCGGCTTGACTAAACCAGTATGGGCTCTCGAAGTTCATTCCATCATCTTCAATACTTGTTCAGCGTTACGCCCATAGTTGGGGATAGAAGAAGACCTAAGTTGGTATTCGATTGCTGGGAGGGTGAAGGCACGGCATTGGTTGAGGGCGCGCACTACTTCTTCGGGTGTGTATCCGGCGATGAGTGCTCGTTTGGCTATGGCTTGGATCTTTGGGAGTGGGGTGAGTGGTTTGGGGTGTACTCGATCCCAGAAGTATTGGACTGTTTGATTGGCGTGGGTGTCTGTAACTATTTGGCCTGGGACAACGTGGACTAGCTCAGTCATTGTTGCCTGCCGTGAAGTCCTGTATCGCTAACCCAACTAAACCCAACGTCTGCAAATGCCTGTTCTGGCGATCACATTTCACGCAACGATGAGCAGCCATGCGATCTTCATGTCGTTTCTTTGCCTTTGCAGCTTTCTTAGCCGCTAATCCTGGGTCGTCAAAACTTCTTCGCGCAAGAAACTGGTTCGGGCCAAAGTATTCGCTCTCAGCAATGTTGAGCGGCCCGTGTTGCCGGTTATTGATCATCGTCAATCCCAATTTCGGGGCGGTTTCGATGGTCCATAATGTATGTCGATATTTTGTCGGCACCCCCCAAATTCGTGCAAAGGGCATTGAGATGGTTCATCGCAGATCAGCTCAGTCCACATCCACAACGGCATCACAACATACGACTCTTTCACGTTCTTGTTGCGGCGCTTCACTATGGCAGCGAACCATTTAGATCCAGCGTTCTTCGCCTCAGCCTGGGCTTGGTCCACGAAACTTGCCAGGTCAATCGACTTGTGGTTCTTCGCTTCAAGGCACCAGTCAGCTAGCACACCGTCACCTATCAGATCACCCTTATCGTTAGTCCCTGACAAAGCACGACGTTCTACCCATGCGCCTGTCTCATCTGCTAAGAAACGAGCTACCGCTGTTTCGTAAGCAGTTCCTTTTTGTTTTGCTTTATTCATCTTTGTACCATTTGAATATGAACTTAAGTTCGGCTTCTAAATCGTCATCTGGTGCATACATTTCTAATGCACCTCGGACAGATGCCTGAATCACGTTGCTACGGAACGCCCACATAGGAAGATCACGGATCAACTCTGGACAACTTGGGTGTCGTCGCAGACTGTCACAGTAAAGGTCGAGGTCCAATAGCAACGTGTCAGGGATCGCTAACGCCACCATCTCCATGTCGTTAGGGATTTGGAGAGCCAATTCAACTTCTTCGTCCACCCTTCCATTCTGTCATGCAATATCACCCTTTGTTGTAGTAAGCGGCCATGTCTTCTAACGAAGTTTCGTTTTCGCGATACATGGCTATGCACCTGCGAACCATCTCTGACTTAGATACCCCGTTTGTTTCAGCGGAGAGCTGCAACCAAGTGTGGTCGTCGTCTGACAGACGCAAGTTCAAATGTGACCCTTTAACTGCCATCACTAGAAAGGCTCCTCGCCTGCTGGGAACGCAGCTTGCACAGCTTTGGCTGCTTCAATGTCTTCTTTCTTAGATGAATCTTTCTTAGCTGCACGGGCGTCACCGACAATAGGGTCGAACCGTACTGAACGGCCCACATCCCAGCAGGTGACCACGATCTTGGATCGTTTCTGTCCAGTGTTCTTGTCCTCCCATTGTTCTGTTTCTGCGGAGCCGTCAACGATAAGTCGCTGTCCTTTAGAGAACTCGGCCACATGTTCGGCCATTTCACCGAATGCTTTGCATTCCCAAAAAGTTGTTTTCTTTTTGTCGTCTCGACCTCGTGTCTCAGCGACGGTGAATGTCACCCAGGGGGTTCCGCTCTGTCCGTATCTCAGCTCTGGATCGCGGGTAAGGTTCCCGCTAAACGCTAACGCCATCTTGTATCTCCTCTTTCTCATTGGTTTTTGATTCTAATGTGGTGTGTAAAATGTATCTTTCTTGGGACCAGAGATGTAGCCCCAGTCCCATACGCATAGCACACCGTTTCAACGCATCCGAAGCTGCGTCTTTCATGCGGTCACCGTTGTTCTTGGTGCCGCCTTGTTGGATACTTCCAACTTCTTCTACCTGTACCTTTCGTCCATCTATCTCGGTGGACAGCCGGTACACGGCACCGCTCACCATACCATCTGGTTCGTACAGAACCTGGACGAGTTGCCAGTCGAACGGTCCGAGTATCCCTAGTAGGAACTCGTTGATTGTGGAGTGGGACACATAATCTGCACTGAATGACCCACCTTTTTTCTCTATGAACCGTGGGTTAAACGGTTTAGATAGTTTCAACAGATCAGACATCTGTATCCTTTCTTATTGGTATTAACACTGCTGCTGCCGGGACTTGCTCCGCTGGGAGCGTGTCGCAAAGCCCCCAATAGTCGCAGTACCTGCAACGCCACGGGGCGTCCATACTCCCCGGATAGGGAAGAACAGGCACCGTTCCGTAGTCAGGGATGAACCGTTCAGGGATCATCCCATCCTCGACCTGTCCAGCGATAGAGGTGATGCGGGTAGCTTCAGCGGTAGCAACCTGCTCTACTGTGCGGCCATCACCAGGGACTGGTTCGTCCATGAACAACAACCACTCAACAGTTTCACCAGCCTCCACAAAATCTTGAGGTTTGCGAGATGTACCTGCGTTATCTTTCGCATAGTAAATGAGGTGGATAGCGTCAGCGCCTACGCCCATTGCGTACATACCGGCCTGCTGTACTTCATGCAGTTCGGGGATGCGTTTACGGCGTGCCAGTTTCATTGGGTACGCCTTCTTTGTTTTGATTTCTGCGACAATCGTCAAATTCTCGAAGACATACACGCCATCAACGTGTCCGCTGATCGGGTAGCCCAACGGTCGGAGGTCTACGGGGACCTCGCAGTCCATGTCGTGTTGTCTACGCATGGAGGCTTGCACCAAATCGTGCAAATGCTGGCCTGTCTTAAATGCCATCAACGTGGAATCCAAGATTTCTTCTGACGGTTCAGCGCTCATCATGTCGAACGCTAAGGCACGGTCGCAGCCGCCAGCCATTGAACCCCTGCCGAGGGTCCCGAAAGCGGTAGGACGATGCCCTTCTTCTTCTCTCTCCTCGTGCAGTGTTTTAAGACACGCAGCACGAGCTATGTTGACGTCACTCACTCGTCGAACGTTTGATACATCTCGTCACCAGCGGCGGCAGACACTGGTCGTTCCCATAGTTCTGTTACGGCAGCGTCAGTGAGTTTGCGTAACGCACTGTCGGTTACCCAGAGTTTCATTGTCTCAACCATTGGATGGTCGGTGTCGATCTGGATTAGCCAGTCGCAATGGTCTGGGACGTATTCGTTTTTCTCAATCTCGGAACGGTGTTTGACTGTGACGTTGATACCTGTGTCTGCTGGTTCTGTTATCGCCAGGAACCACGGGTTTGCGTCAAAGCCTCCGTTCTCAAATCGTGCGTTTACATGGAATTTGTTCATGTGACCCCCCTTGGGTCTGTTCTTGTGATACATGGTACCACTTTCGTGTTACTTCGTGTTACTTTCGGCCACAAGTCCACAAATTAAACTTGTTTGTTGTGTTATCAAAGATCCATCTCGCGAAACGAGTGTTCTGTTCTACGTCATATCGGTCATGCCAATGGTCAGCGAACACCTCCCCCCACACTGGTTTATAAATCTGAAATATGCCGTAGGAACCTTCAGGGTTATATGCGTATGGGTTGTGGAGACTCTCGCACCAGCCTATCGATAAGGCACGTACGCAGTTGTCAGCAAAGTATTCACAGACGATCGGAGCGATCTCGTTCGGCGGCGATACGTTCACGCTCACCAGATCGATGATCTTCCAAATTTCCAGCCATAAATTCATCTAGTAACTCCCTCAGTTCTCTCGCATGTTCTTTTCCTCGATCCCAGTCGGCGGCATCTTGGTCGCTCATCATAAAGTTTCTACCCCGTTCGCTCTTCGCTTCTTAAGGGCCCGTCGTTGCCTGCTGCTCATACCGCCCCATATACCCGGTTGATTGTGATCGATCGCATAGTCTCGGCACTCAATCTTCACGGAGCACGAGTCGCAAATGTCTAACAGGGTCTTAGTTTCCCCGGAGACTTGCGAACCTTGACGGGTCGTCACGTATTTTCCACGGGCGGGGAACCAGTCGTACCCTTTGTCCTCTGTCAGTCCTTTGCAGGCAGCATGGTCCCGCCAGTCATTCACTCCCACGACGTTCTCCTCTCTTTGGGTGTTTTTTTAGCAGAGCTTGCCAGCGTTCGCTGCGACTCGGCCAGTTTTCAGGGTCACGCGCGTGGCGGATAGTGTGTAAAGTCATTCGACCTTCATCCTGCTCTAAGTCTTTACTAGCCATCAGTCACCAGCCGATACGAATAGTAGTTGTGCTTAGGATCAACTTTCTTTTTCTCAATGATGTACCCCTCAGATCTAAGCTGTCTGAGCCTACGTAAGCCCTCGCTGCCGCCGCACGCAACGTTGCTGAGGGCAGGTCCCCCCACATAATCGCCCTTAGCATTCACGAGTGCTTGATATACCTCTTTCTTACGACCTTTCACTAGTCGCCTCCTTTTTTTCTTCTAGTTCTGCACGAGTCGGGGCAAGTTCGATGATCTCGCCATCTTCAATGACAGCGAACATCGACCTGACCAGTCCTGCACCTAACGACACGTTCACCCTTTTAATTTCCATCTCAGTTGCCTCTCGCCTCGTCGATTTTCCTATCCCAATAAGAACTTTCGGCGGCTTCTTGAGCCTCAACCATTTCGTCGTATTCTTCATCGCTCATGCCAGCGAACGGATCATCCGGCGGCTCGTAATAGCTATCCATTGGCAAACTCCTCTCGTATTTTGCGCGCAACCTCATCCAACTCGGCCTGTACAAGTGCGACGTGCCTTTGATGGTCCTTAGCTTTTCGGAGTTTATGTTTTTCCCACTCAAGGATTATTAAAATGGGTGCAGACACTGCTGCAAATCCGAGCAGAACCCCACTTGCGAATACTTCTGTCATATTTTCCCTCTTTCCTCTCTCTTTAATGTACCACACCCTACTGTAGGGGTGGGACACTGGGCCAGGGGGAGAGAGTCCCCCAGCCCAGTGAGAACTAGTGCCATTATTTAATCTCTCTTTCGTAATCGTAAATTCGTTCGGGTGTTCCCATGCTTTCTTTTGCTATAAGTAGCACCGTTGTTTTTCGGTACCGTTCCATCATTTCGATCATGGATTCTTTGCCTGCTTTGCATCGTTGAACCTGCCAATACCATTGGCTTAGGTAATAAATCCCGCCGACTATCCCGCCGAAAAAGAACAAGTAAAACGCTAGGACCACTATCAACTCCATTACTTAACCCCCTGTCCAAACAGGATTCCGTTTGTAAATACTTCGGACATATTGTCCCCTCTCTATTCTCTAATTAAGGTACTACAACAGCAGTCGGTATGCGAGTGCTGCTTGTTGGGGACAAACTCCATTCCCCAACATCTTTAATGCCGGTGTTCGATGCTCGATGACATCGCACACCCAGCCGGTCGGTAAACCCATCATCCATTCAACGAACCATTGGTTCAACTTGCCGTCGATGACGGGGGGTGGTGCTTCTACTTGTCGGATGGTTTCCCATCGCCTAACAGCGGGTTCCCATTTTCCCCAATCAACCGGACTGTCATGTCCAGCGTCATTCCGAACCCGTTGCCGTTGTTGGCTTTCTGTTTCGCTGCCTCCCGGCGAGCTAGGTACTTGTCCATATCTACCTCGTCCTGAATCCACGCTGTCGGAGTTGGGAGGAGATGTGGAATGTCCCATAGGTTCTTGCCGTAGGCGTTGGCTGTCTTGTCCGGTGTCGCCCCATGTTTCGCTGCTTGAGCGGTCGGCGTCGGTAGGTTCTGCGATTGCGAACCATCTCGCACGCCTATGAGGTGCTCCGGTGTCTGATGCTCGTACAAGACCCCATCTTGTGTCGTACCCCACTGAGGTAAGCGCTCCAAGAATGTCAAGTCCTCCTTTAGTAAGGAGTCCTTGTACGTTTTCCATAAGAACGTATCGTGGTCGAACGATGCCGATGGCGTCTGCGATCCATTGAAAGATTGCTCTCTCATCTTGGTTTCCTTTTCTCAGCCCTGCTTGACTGAATGGTTGGCACGGGAACCCGGCAGTGAAAATGTCTACCTGGTCAAGGTCGTGCGGATTTATGGTTGTTAAATCTCCGACGGCGGTGGCTGTCGGGAACCGGGCGCTCATTACTTTCTGAGCCGCCGGTTCTATCTCTGACCACCACAGCGTCGAGGCTCCGAAGAGTTCGTGTGCTGCGAGGTCAAGTCCGCCGTAGCCGGAGCAGAACGATCCAATCGTCATACCCCGGTCTCCGGTGTCTGTCATGGTTTTTCCTAACTGCACAGCTTGGTAGCTGTGTCGTGCAGGGGAGAGGAATCGCACCTCGTCTACAACTATTCCCTGCGACCGATTATGCCTCAATTTTTGAGACACAACCAAGTGGTAGACCAACTTCCCCATAGTTCTCGTACTTGCGTCCAGCAAGATTGGGGTGGTCCTTATCCATCTGTACCCAGAACCCTTTACGGTCCTTACTGAGAACAGTTCCGGTGACGCCGGTCAGATACTTCGGCTTCATTTTGCCGGTTATCTTGATGCGGTCACCAATCGTGATCTGATTAGCGAGGACGATCTGACGGCGACGGATCACCGTGTCGATCTCTGCCTTCAGTTGGTCCAACTTATCGTCATGCATACCTGACTCAATGTTGGCAACAACGTCACATATTTCTGGATGGTTTTTGACGTACATGGTTTTCTCTCTCTGTCATTGAGGCCGGATAGCCTCCTCATCTCCACGAACGTGAGCCCGTGGAGATGAACCGGTATCCGGCTAAGCAGTGTTGACCGGTAACTCCCAACCACAGTGATGGCATTCATCTATGCCCTCATTAACGTGGTCGCTAAGGTGATAGCGAAACACAACCTTAGGGAAGTCGTCACTGTCGAACGAGTATTCGTCCAGTCGGTCAACTTCGTACTTAGCTGCGAGTTCGTCTAACAGATCCTCCGTTGGGGGAGTGGCCGCTACTTTCATGCGATCACTGTTCCCCGGTAAGGTCAAGAGATAAGTGGACATGCAGTTGTGGCACCAAATTTCTGCCCGGTATGCGTAGCCAACTATCTCAGTGGTTTTGACGTACATGGTTTTCTCTCTCTCTCTGTAGTTCTCGTTGAACTACATCGCGCCGGTACAGGAATCGAACCTGCATAAACCGTTACCGGCTACCCGTTATGGGCAATATGGGTCGAAAGGTTCAATGTCCTTAAACAACCATCCAACCCAAGTGCTTGACTTCTTCGGGTCAACTTGGTTGATCGCCAAAGTTCCCCAACCGGTGTTGGAGATTTTGCCGACAACGAAACATTCCCCGAAGTGTTCGCCGGGGTGGTTAATTACGACTGTCTGTCCTACTTCAATCATTAGCCATCAACCTCTTGTTTCAATCGGTCAATGACGGTGAGGTCATTACAACGGACGGCACTCTCATCCATCCGCTCAATGTCCCAATCATCGAACGCCGACTGGCCCTCCGCATTGAACTTCTCAAGCGCCTCTTCTGCACTTGATGCGTAAAGCCAACCAACATTTTCTTGAACGGCAGTAAAAGAGATAGAGAACTTTCGTTCACTCTTGTCACTTTCGTCCGTGATGATGATGACGTTTTCATTCATGGTTTCCTTACTGATTTCGACGGGTGTCGAAGTCGTACCGGGCGACGGAATCGAACCGCCGTGTAACCGTTCCCGGTGACCCGCTATGAGGGTAGTTCATTCATGTGTTCTGGCAGATTGTTGAGTGAGGTTTCGCCTACCCAGCGTTGACCGTGGCCGGTCGTGATGAGGCAGTCCACCCGGTCGAATACCTGCCGGACATCAATAACGTCTACAGGTACTTGAATATCTGTAGCTATACCGTTAGACGGTGGCGCCCACATGCGACGACCTAGATGCTTTTGTAATGCTGCTATGCTCATGGTTTCCTATCTGTTTCGGTGTTTCCGAAATCGTGCCGGTTGGGGAATTGAACCCCGTTAAACCATTACCGGCGGTCTACTATTGGATCGATTCAAACTCTGCGCGACGTGCGTTGTACTCGTCGGAATCGTAATCGAACCCGAATTCTGCACGCTCATCTTCTCCGTGTCCTTGACAGTAGTCAATCACGTCTCCGCAGTAACCACAGCGCGAGATAAGTTCATCTATACCTAGATCATTGTTCATGGTTTCCTATCCGTGCGAGTGTTTCTCGCCTCGTGCCTCGCTCCGGGTGCGAACCGGTACGCCCTAAGCGGACGAGGCTGTCGACTACCACGCAAAAAAGTCTGCGGGGTTCTCGTTCATGGTTACACCGTCCCTATGCGTTAAACCGACTGTGGAGCCGTTAGCGGTAAAAACGATGTAGTAATCGCCATTGTTGTTTTTTCTAACTGCGTAGCCTGGATTTTTCCAATAAACGCTTTTACCTGCGTCTACTGCTGCCTTAATGCCAGTTACGTTTTCAAAGTTCATGGTTTTCCTTACTGTTTCGGACTGTCCGAAATCGTGCTCCGTGCCGGAATCGAACCGGCATTAACCATTAGGAGCGACTAACTAGGGCCACACTGCTAACGCTAGGAAGTAATAAGCGTCATGGTCCCAGCCCATACCGCTTATGTTTCCTCCTTTATCATTGAACATTACCGCCGCTAGCGCTTCTGCTGCTGCTAGGTGGTTATCTTGCGCATCTAATGAATAGTCCCAACTAATGGCCACTCTTTTAGTGTCCCCGTCGCACCATTTATGGGTGGCGACTATTCTAGAGCCACGATAGTTAGTTGGGCCTAGGAACCTCGTTTTAATTAGGCAGCCTTTTGCGTCTATGTTTAGATATGACATGGTTTTTCTTCTCTCATTATGTGCGAGTGCATCTCGCATCGGGGACGGCGGGGACTCGAACCCCGATAGACACCGAATAAATGCCACCGTCCTAACCATGAAAACCAAATATATGCCTTTTCCAGGGGACCGCCTTATCGCTCCGTGGTCGACACTTGTCTTCGATGTAGGTCTAACCTCCCGATAAATCGGTGGCTGTCTACATCACGCGTCCGCACTCCCTAACAAGTCTTCCCTCGCCCTATCTGCCTTTCCTTTTAAGAAGGCAGGTCATAAGACCGACTGCTAGGACTCAAGTCGCAAGACTTTGCCCATAAGCCACCGTAACCGTTCCCTCTCTCAAGGACGGCCGCATAGGCGACCACCGATAAACCCATCCCTATCTGCGGGATTCGGACTACCGAACCAAGTAGCAAACTACTTGGTGAACCCATTATAAGGGTATGTAATACAAAAGCAACAACCAAAACAAATAAAAACAAGAAATCTTTTACAAAAACCCAAACAAAACAATCCACAACATACCCACAAGCTGAGGACAACCTAAGGACAAGCTGTGGAAAAAACCATCAACACTTAACTACCACTCAGTAACTTAACGAACGTTCAGTAAACACAGTAAGTCTCGCCACGTTCTCAAACTTAACGAACGTTTAGTAGGTTCTGGCTTAATGAACGTTTAGTAACCTCACCTGGCACTTAACGAACGTTTAGTAAGTACCCTAACCTGCAAAAACCTACTTAATGAGCGTTTAGTAAGGGGACGGGTGCCGCCGCACCCCCCACGTATATACTGTCTATCGGTGTTTTGGGGAGTTTGGTTCAGGTGTTTGTTTCGTGCTGGGTGTTTGCTGGTGTTTTGGGGGTGTTGTCATCCATTTTGTTGGGCAGTTTTTGAGCTGGTGGCATTTGCAGTAGTTCATTGTTGTGGTGGTGTCGTTTCGGACGGTGTTGGTGGGTGGGTGAGTGGAGGTAGCCCCCCAGTGGGGGAGCTTCCTTGTTGCACGGTGTTGGAGCCGTGGTTTCGTTAGGAGCCAGCAGGGGATTGGTCTGCTGGAAGGCCGGGTGGTGACTGTTCGATTGTTTGTTGTGCTGCCCAGGCTTCCCTTTACCAGCACTCGATTTCAGTCTTGGGTGATTTGTTGAACGCCTTTGCTTGTGTCTTATAGTGTTCAAACTTGCACGAAGGCGTTGGGGACTGGCAGCGTCTAACGCTTTACTGGCCCTACCGTCGATCTGTTCAGGTCGAAGGTTTCGCACCTCGCAACCCTATTTTCCCCTGGGTTGGGGCCACTCTCTCGTGGTGTCACTGGTTGTGTCAGTTACTATAGCACCCCTTTTTGTGGAGAGCTAACAGTCTAAGTCTCTTTTAAGTTTTTCCCATACTGTCCATTGTTGTTCTGTCCAGTTGTGGTCGATTGTGTTGTAAAGCTGGGAGCATTGGGCCCCGTATCCGGTGTTATGTAATAGTACGGTAGTATCTTTTTCTTCTCCTCCGTTAGGCCACCACATTATGATTGCGCTTACGGCAGCAGCTAAAGCTACTCCGACAGCAGATAAGGCTTTTAAGATTTTTTTTATTGCCTCTGACCAAGCGTCAGCTCGTTCAGCGACTTCCTCTATAGTCATTACCTAATAATACCACCTTTGTTTTTCTGCTATCTTTTTGAGTTATGGCTAAACGTGGTTTGTATTCCAAC
>Ga0070747_1001597_pt1 | contig 10984 bp, 6 predicted proteins | sample VirMetDEL_Mar_31_FD_77321 | JGI IMG/M metagenome (GOLD analysis project Ga0070747, IMG submission 77321) | Aqueous microbial communities from the Delaware River and Bay under freshwater to marine salinity gradient to study organic matter... | ecosystem: Environmental > Aquatic > Marine > Coastal ...
AGTTGCTGTTTGCCATTTGTCGCTCACCTGTCCTGTACGCATCAAAGCGGTGGTACTTTGATGGAGGTTTGTTGGTAGCTCTCCCATACGGGGCCAATCAACAGTGTTTACTATACAAACATTTACTGCTAAATGCAAGGATTACGTTGCTTCACCTAAACCTGTTGCGCCTTGCCCAGTAGTTAACACCCCAGAACGACCTCCAGTTGTGCTAATTCTTTCTTCACGACGACGACGAACTTTATCTTGGCTTTCTCTATTTATAGCAAACTCGCCTTGAGCAATTTCGCTAGCAGTCAAAGCCGCTTCTTCGCCTAACAACTGATCAGTTAAACCACGTCGCTGACCTAAACGTTGCTGAACTTCTCGTGCTTGAACGTTTTCTCGTTGTAAAGATTCCGCAGTTGCAGCATCAATAGAAACACCAACCGCTTGCATAGACGCAGCCCCAAGACCAGCAGCTTGGAACCTGCGTCGTTCTTCAAAAATGTTTGTTGCCCGTTCAGGGTCAAGATAATATGCAGTTATATCGCCTGTGCTAAGATTATAGAAATCTTGCAATTTTTGTACAATGTCTGCATTAGCTCCGTCTACTGCCGCTTCAGCTAATTGCACTCGTTGGTTAAGTTCTTCTGCCGATACATCCCCTGCTATGAACTGATCAAAGTCTGCCGGTGAATCATGAAAAGTTGCAGGAATGTTTGCTGCTTGCATAACAGTACGGTAATCACGTTCAAGACGTAAATATTCTGCTTCGCTAATAGCAGGCAAATTTGCTGTACGACGTTGCGCCATAGCAGGGAATCGAGCAGCATATTCAGGTGTAGCCCGAATCTTTTGAGTAATACCTAAAGAAGATTCGCCTTCAACCATTTGCACTTTAATAAAATCTACTATAGAAGCAGGCAAACCGTATTGGCTTACAAGATCAGTAAGTATTGTTATAGCTGATTCACTATTTGCTAATTTGAGTGCCTCCAACTCCATTTGGGTAGCAAGAAGTTCACCTTCAGCTTTAGATTTACTAGGTTTATTCCCAGAGTTGTATTCAGGATTTAAATCCCATTTAGGATTACCTTTCCTATCTTCGCTCACATTGTATTTAGGGTTGCCTAGTTTGTCTACTGCCCCAGCATCTTCAGGAGCCGTAGGAGCACCAGCATAATATTCTGGATTATTACGGTAAACACCTGGGGCAACACTACCGTCAGCTCTTGTAACTTGAGTAAATTGTGACTCGCCGTAAGCATCTGATTCTAGTCCGGCTATTCTGTCGTCTTCGGCTGCTTGTGCATCGGTGGTTGCACCCCAGCCACCTTCCGGAGCAAAGTTGTCGTCTTTGCCAGTCCAAACATACCTAACACCACCTTCAACAAAAGTGCCGTCTTTCGTATTAATAACTTTGCCAGAATCAGTTTTAGCCGGTCCGGTGTATTCGTCACCTAGTTTAAAATCAGGATTATCAACTGCCATTACGCTACCGCTCCAAACGTTTTAGCAATCTGCTCAGCCATACCACGAGCATCCTGCCTCGCATTATCCGTATAATTCCACTCATCTAAACTACGCACATACTTATTAGTCTGACCCAAAGTCAAAGGCTTCTGAATAAACTCGTCACTTGACTGACCACCCATAATGTTAATAAACATCTGACGATCCGTCCCCAAGAAATCGACATTACGTTCCAACAAACTTTCCGCCTGATCTTTATACGAAGAGAAATACATTTCAGGCGTATACCCAGCTTCAATCAATTTTCCAATAGCAGGCATAGAACCAATCGCCTGATTCCTAAACCCTGCCTCTAAACCATCTAACGTAGAATTGCCTAAATAAATCTCTTGAGCAGCAGCAGAAACAGCAGCGTTATCTAACGGCATCATATATTTAGCTGCCCTCTGATGTATCTGGCTTTTCAAATTAGCTATAGCCCCAGACTGCATCTTTTTAGAATCAAAAGAAATTTCATAGTTGTCAACTAACTCAGCACGTATCTCATAGTCATCCATACCAACAGACTTTGCGTTATACGCAAGCTCATATAGTTGGTCAGCAGATAAATTTAACCCGATCTTTAAAGCTTCTCTTTTAATGCTATCTGAGGTAGAATCCAACATTTCGGCACGGCCAGCGTCACCAGCAATTTCCCAATCTTGTTGGAACTTTCGTGCAGTCACACCGTTAGTTTGGAACCACGTAGTTTGTGAAATGAATCCTAAGATTTCTTCTTCGTTAGTTAAACCTTCTTCTTCAATGTAATCTACAACGTTTATTGTTGTCCCAGGATTACGTGGGTCATCAATCTCCATTGACTTTTTGTTTTTAAAGAAATTTGTTGAACCAAAATTTTCTATAATAAGAGCAGTAGCTTCCGCATTCAATTCGTCGCTAGGTAAATTATCATTTCCTTCGTTAATAGCCGTTGCAACATAATCATTTGCTGCCAATTCCCTAGCAGCAATAGTCGCTGGCCCTTCAACACCATCTGGGTTAAGAAGAGGCAACCCTCGGCTTTCTCGTTCTACATTTAACGCTACTTGTTCTTCTTTAATAGTAGGGTCAGATACAGCACCTATTGGAACTACTTCTTTTTCAACAGGGAGTAGCCCGTCTAATGTTCCAGAGTTCGGTCCAGCGTTAGGAGCGTAAGTAGTAACTACTTCTTCTGGGGTGCTTTGAAGAGCACCAAATTGGTCAAACGCTGCTGCGTCTACTTCTGAAACCTTGGTAGCAATTTCTTCTTCTTCTTCTTCTATGGCAGACTCTAAAAAATCAAATTCGCCTGTAGCAATTTTTTCTTTTTCTAACGTGGCAGAATCTAGCTCTGCCATTGTAGGAGAAACATCTTGCTTTATGTCTACTTCAAGTGCGTTACGTTCAGTACGTGCTAAATCTTGAGCAGCAGTTCTATCTCTTTGAGAAGAAAATAAAGAGTCATTGTTGTCTACAGCAGTGTTAACTTTTTGTGCAACAACCCGTCGTACACTATCCGGTACATCTTCACCAAACTTTTCTAACTTGTCAACAAAAACTAGATCCGACGGATCACTAGGCGACCCCACCATCCAACTTATTAACTCATCTGAAGATGCAGTATTAGGATTAGGAGAAGCATCTAACCGCTCATCAAACCGCACCATCTGTTCTTTAAACGCATCATTTTCTGAACTAAACTTTTCTTCTAAACCAACTTTTTTGTCAGAAAGAGAACTTAAATTTGAATCAAGTTCACGTTTTCTATCTTTAAAATCTGAAAGACCTGTCTTTAAAAAATCACGAACTCCATCTAAATTGCTTCTTTGAGCCAACAATTTATTTAAAACATCAAAATCTTCAAAGTCAGCATCTTTAAAAGCGTCAATAATGTCATCGTTTTGTTTTCTGACATCTTCTACATCTCGTTTATCAAAACCAGGAAAGTTATTTTGAGCATCTTTAATTAAATTTTCAAGTTTCTCTATATCAGAATCAACTCGCTGCAACTTACCTTCATCATTACGTATATCTCTAGCGACCCTATTTATACCTGACCGAGAAAGACCACGGCGTTTAGAATCAATTTTTCCACGATCTTTTTGCAACGTATCAATAGCATCGTCGTAAGCATCCATCACATGCTTAACAACCTCATTATCACGCTCAATAAACTCGTTAGCGTTCTCGCGTTCCATGTCTCTTTTGTTAGCGGCTTCAGCTTTAGCTCTAATAGCAGCTTTAGAAACACCAGTAGGGTCTTGACGAATTTTTCTAAAAGCTTCACTAAACCCAGAGATTTGTCTTTCAAGAGCAGCAACTTGTGCTTCACCTAAAGAATTAATTTCAGCTACGATAGCGTCAGGAATAACAAGTTGTTCTTTAGTTAAATTTAAAACGTCATTTAAAATTTGTGCAACATCAACTTTTTCCCCAGACGTATACGCAGAAGTAGGAACATCACGGGGGGAAGTTAATTGCAATATAAGTTCTATTGGGTCCATCAGCCTTGTCCTAAGTTACGTAAAACTCGTTGAATAGCAGAAGTCGTTGCAGACTGCCGAATAGCTAAAGCCCTATCAGGATCAGCTTCCATAGCAGAAGTTTCCAAAATTCCGGTAACATCTAATTGCTCTTGAATACCGCCTGTTCCCATATTCTTTCCAGATTCAAGTTGAGCAGATCTAACTAAATCAAACCCCGTACGTTTTTCCGCAGTTGTAGGTTTACGACCTAACAATTTCTGGTAAGTAGAAGTAACCATACGATCTACCGCAGTAGCAGGCAACACAGAAATAGTAGGACTTGCGTTTGACAAATATTTATCTTTAGCAACATTAAAATCTTCAATATCAAAATCTGCGTAAGCACCATCTAACGTAGGTGCAGCATCCATACCTTCCGCTGCCCCGTATTGGAAAGCTGTTCCTGCTTCTCGTACAGCTTGATACAAAGCTTGACCCATCCTAAGTGGGTCTTCAATTTCTTCTATAGATTCAATTCGACCGTAAAAACCGTCAGAAAAAAGACCTTGCTGTAAGGTTAGTAATTCTTCATTGTCTAAAGAAGTAACGTACGCTTGCAAATTTTCGTTAGTAAATACTTGAGTTTCTTGTGGGACTCTACCGTCCAACATAGCAATGTCTGCCGCATTAGTGCCAATTCTGTCAACTTGGCGATCACCTAAAATAATAGCGCTATTACTAACAGCAGTAGCGTTTGTCGCCGTGTTTAAAAGTTTTGCCAACTCAGTAAAGTCAGTTACGTTCCCTAAGTTTACGTCTTCCTCAGCCATTTTATGGTGCTCCTAACCAAGTCTTACGATCAACGTTATCATTCTCTAAATATTTGGTAAAGATTTCTTCAAAGTCAGTATTTTGACGAAGGTCAGTTTGGATTGCACCCCAAAGATCTTCTACATCTTGATTTTCCCTATGACCTATAGAATACTTATCAGGCTCATTAGAGCTATCGCCACGTCTCCTTAGTTCATCTTCTATTGTTTTACGGCGATTAAGATAAATCTCAAGAAGAGGAACTTCTGGGCGGTAATCTAACTCGCCAGAATTTACAACATTACGAAAACCTTCAATAACTTTTTTCATGTACAAATTATCTCGCCCTTTATTGTACTCATCCCACCAAAACGGATATTCACTAGCGATTTGTATTTTAGCTTTACTTAAAATTAACTGTAAGTCGTTATTACTGTTGGCTCTCAAACTGGCAGACCCGTCAGGAGAAGCACCTCTCCGATCTAATTGTTCATAAACTAAATTAGTAACGTTTCTCCACTCATTCCAACCTCTAGTTTCCTCTGGCCTACGCATAATTTCTTCAGGAGTAGCACGCACACGACGACCATCAGCAATTTCTTTTTTGTAAACAGCGTAATTAAACTCAAACCCTACATCTGAAGTACCAACTTTACCCGTAATAAAATCCCCTATTTCTTCGTTGTTTCTTATTAACGTTTGATGTTCTTGATAATTGGCTTCCCCTTCAAGCGTGCCTGAAGCTACGCCTTTAATGTTTGTGCGTCTAGCAGTAATAGCCCACAAATTAGAATGATTTTCCATTAACCATTCAGTAGCAACTTCAAAACCTTTTTCAGTAGATTTTTTTCTGTACGCTTCAATTACGTCGTTATAAGGAGATTGGACTTGGAAAGCAAACGGCATTCCTAAACCACCTAAAGCCCTAATGTACATAATGTCTTTAGCTCTTCTCATAGCTTCATCAACAAAAGCGTCTACGTCTGTTTCAGTTTCAAGAGAATTACCCATGCCTTCATATTCGACTGCTAAATCAATAGATACTTGAGCTAACAATTTTTGGCGTTCAGCGTTATTTAGCGCTACACCACTTAACCTTCGTATAAACGTCGGTTCAATTTGCTGTAATACTCGGTCAACTACGTCTGTGCCTTCAGACGCTCCGTAAGGCAACAACCAATCCATAGCTTCTTGCAACGAAGGATCTCTAAGTAACAACTCGCTAGCACCCATAGTCACTAACGGACCGAACCCAGGTGTACCAGCAGAAATCATAGAAATAGAATCAGGAGAAAGTTTTAATTGAGTAAACCCTAAAGAACCTAACTTGCCGAACACTTTTTTGCCAGCAAGTTCTTTATTCAATAAACCTTCCGGTAAACGGAAAACGAAATTGTCGTTACCGTCTTCGTCTTCGCCTTTGATAGCTTGGAAATACTTTATGCCTCTCCCAACGAACACTGGGTTTTGTGCAGCTAATCCGCTCCAACGTGTTATAACTTCTTGCCACGCTCCATAGAACGGCATCAGAAGCCCAACCATTTCACCGAAACGAGTTCTTTCAGCAAGATCGTAAAGAAGTTCTTGAGTGTTTCCTAAAGCTACTCGACGAGCAGCGTTTTCCATAGATTTCAAATCTTGTGGAGTTAAAGTATATAGCCCGTCGCTTCCTCTGTGCATTTGCATTAAGCGAGCTAGTTCTTGTCTGTAATGACCAGCGAACACTGTGCTTCGACTTAAATTATCTACAGGTAAAGTACCCCAAGATCTCATAAGTTTGTCGGCAGAAGCTATAACTTGTTTTATTATATTGCCGGTTTCTATTGACTCTTCAACAATACTAATCTGGTCTACGTCTCCAAACTTTTTAAAGTTTCCGTTGTAGCCATTTTGGATTTTTTTTACAGCGTTATCTACGTTTCCTTCTGGGTCCATGTCTTTTAGAACAGGAACAATATCGTTGTCCCAACTAATATCGTCACCTTTAGCTAACTTTGCTCGTACGTTTTTAAACTCATCTATATTAGGAACACTGTTATCTAACTTATATCTTATCTGTTGAACATACAGTTCTAAATCTTGGTGTTTTAATTGAGGTATAGCTTCTAATAATGTTGCTGCTCTAGGACTTTCAAGGAAACGAACAATTTCATCGTTAGATTTACCGTCCCAAAACATGCGGCTAAAATCTTGGAACACGTTCCCGTACGCTGTTCCTTCAGGTTTAAACTGCCGATTGATTTTAGCATCAAAAGCTTTATTAAAATCTTTATCTTTGCCGTATGTATAATCTCGTCCTTCAGCTTGCGATACCGTTAATTTTTTGCTGTTTCTAGCGGCGCTTTCATAAGTCGCCGCTGTAGAACGACTTGCCGATAAAGTATTCCGGTGCATCATCGAAGTAAAAGGATCATCACCAAACTCATTACCAAATTTGTAGCCACCCATTGTGTAGCCACCAACACGAGCTTCATTCATCATCTTGCCAACTTGATCAAAGTTCGTAGTAATTTCTTTACGAGCTTTAATTGTTGCTTCGTCTAATCCATCTTCATCCGCAAAAGATTTGTTAGTTTTAGGCTTTTTACCTAAAGTAGCAGTTAATTGATTATTTAACGTACGCCCTTGAGTTTCAAGCAAACGTGTTTGTTCTTTCAAATCTGTAAGTAAACGTTTCCCTTCTTCAAGGGTGTACACCTTATCGCCAACAGCTTTTTCAATACGCTTACTTTCATCTAAAAAATTAGAAGCTGCTCTTCTTCTTAAATCAGTATAAAACGTTTCAGCTACTTCCCGCCGTGCCAAACGAGTCATTGTCCGGCGAGCATAATAAGTGTACAAACTTGCGCCTGCCGCAGCCCCAGCAGGACCAGCCGCTAACGCACCTAACGCAGTGTAAGCACCCGCTCTTTTTGTAGTTCGTCTTGTCCCATATTCTTTACCAATAATTTTTTTGTACAAATTTTTAACAGCATCATCACCATTCAATTTTTCATATTGAATAAATAACTCACCTAAATCATCTACTTCAGGAAGAGGTACATTAGCTTTTACCAAATCGTCTCTCATAGCTTTAAGAGCAGTAGGTTCTATTACATCTAAACCTTCTCGTTTAAACCAAGCAACACGAAGATCACTCATACCTTCCATAGCGCCACGCAAAGTTGCCATACCGCCTATAGACGCTGCCGATCTAGCTAACTCATCTGATAAAACTCGGATAGGCCACGCTGGACGCAGCAACACAGATTTTTTCCATGCCGACATAATTCCGTTCAAACCATCTGTAGCCTTATTTGCACTTCTTTTTGGTGCCCCTTGCCGAAATGCGTCAGCTATTTTATCGTAGCGAGGAATTAATGCAGATTCTTCTAATTGTTGAGGAGTTATATTATCGAAAACTCGTCGAGTAATATTGTAATTTTCATCACCAAAATCAAGCGTTAAAGTTTTATCTCGTACTCTTGCTGTTTGAGAAGATTCACGCAAAGTAGTTTCAGCGTCAACTAACGCTTTTTTCATTCCTCTCATAGCCTCAGTAAGTTTCTCGCTAGTAATACCTTCAGGCAATTTGTTTCCATACAAATGGATTACTCTGTCATTTAAAACTTGAATTGTTTCTTTTAAAAACTCTTTTCTTTGAGGCAGATCTAACCGCACCCACTGACCCAACAAATCGTCTGCATCTATTTTTTTTAATTTTTTTACAGTATCTACACCTTTTGCGTTTTTAACTGTTGTTGTAATTTCTTCAAACAGATTTATTTTATTTCCATCTTCGCCTTTAATTGAAACTCTTGAAGCATCACGAATCATCCGAGAAAATTGGGTATACGCTTGATCAGTGTGAGCCCAATTAATAAGCTGTTGAGGTATTTTTTCTCTAAAGACTTGGATAACACGAGTACCCCCTGTCCCTAATAAAGGAATTTTTTGAGCATACTGAGCTGCTCCGTAACCCAAATCTCCAACCATAGAAATTCTTGGGGCTGTAGTTAAAGAACCAATTAGTAAACGGTTTACTCCTTGAGACTCTGAAAGAAAGCCACCTAACACTTCGTTGCGTGCAGCACTCTGTAAAGTTTCGCCAGGCGCACCTCGTCCTGCTGCCATTAAAGCTTCGTCAACAGTCCCTGTTATTAAATGAGCGTCTTGGTTCATTGCATCAAAAAAAGCATTTGAAGAAGTTAAATCTTCACCTTCATCAGCAAAACGATGCAACCCCCGAATTCTTTCTGTTCTCAAAGAAAACGCTATATTAAAAAGTTCACCAGCCCCATCTAAACTTTCTGAAAACATTTCAGCGTTATCAAATAATTTTGCTGCGTCATCAGTTAACGTTTGTATTTCATTTTCAAACTCTTCAATACTTTTTTGAGCCGCACTTTTTTTGCTTTCAACTTTTTTTCGTGTCCGTTTGTTTCCCCCAGTTTGTTTTTTTAAAGTTCTTAACTCTGCACGAAGATTCGCTATCTTAGTTTCATTTTCTGCAAGGTTAGTCAACACACCATCTTTTTGAAGCGCTGCTGCCCACTCATCAGACATTTTTATAACAGTCTGAACAGCTTCTGTGTCACCCATAGCTAACCGAATAACTAGTTTACGAGTTTCAGGTTTATTGTGTGTTTTAGCTAAAGCTAAAGCGACTTCAGGAGTCATCCCTTTATGGACACCTAACCCACTACTTTTTTGTTTACTCCCAAAACGATTTAAAATTTTTCCAGTTAATGCATCTGTAAACTCGTCACCTTTTAAGGTGTCGCCTATCTCATCCGCTAAACTATTAATTTTTTTATCAAATAGCTGATGCCCTCTGCTTTCTACAAATTTAGCACCATTAGCAAAATGACGACCATTACGAGTGTACCTAACGCCAGCCATAGCAGGAGAACCTACAAGCATCAACGGATCTAAAATAACGTTTGCTACAAGATCTGTTGTCCCAGAAAAAAGAGTATGGAGTGCAGTTGATTCGTGTTTAGAAACTTCTTCTTCATCTAAAATGTTTTCTGTAAAAAATGCTAAAGAAACAGCTTGCCCTAAAGAACGGCTTTGCCCAATTTCAAAAGCTTTACTCCACAAATCTGTATCAAATACACCAGAGTATCCGGCTCCTTCGTCACCAGACATCATAGAAGCCATTGTCATTAAACCAGAAAGATTGTCGTCAATAATGTTTTGATAAGCCCATTGAGTTCCCTCTAGAGTAGGGGAAATAACATGTTTCCAAGCAGCTTTAGGAGCAACTGTAGCTTGCTGAACTATAGCTCCGCCAATGCCATCTGGCCCAATAGCGCTTTGCAAAGCGCCACCTTCTCCTAAAACATTGTCGTTAAACGCTCCCCAAATTGTGTCTGCTACACCGTCGTACTCGTCAGAATCTGAAACTGCTCCTTGTGCAATATCGGTTACAAAATCAATAGATTTGTCTCCAATATTAAAAAGTCCTTTACCTATTTTTTCAAAAAACCCCCAGTTGTTTTCACTCATCGTTTTCCTGTCCAGGGATCATTTGTTGCATTGCTCGTACTATTCTTCGAGTTGAAGGAGACGCATAAGGAGAAGAAGCTAAAGGCAACAAAGCAGGCAAAATGCGTGCAACGTTAGTATTAGTTGCAGATATTTTTGCTCGTGGTACCGGATTTGCTGGTGCCATAACAGATTGATTTGGATATTGGCTAGGTCGAGTTATAGCTCCGTCTCCGCCAGGAATAGTTGGGACAGGAGGAGTAGGCCCCATATCTTCTTGCAAAGGCATAGCTGCTAATGCTTCTTCTTGAGCTTTAGCCTGCCCGTAAGCTTGACCTGTAAATCCGCTTTCAGCCATGATTGTGTACTTTCCATTCAATGGGATAACCGCATTTAGAACATTCAGTACCGCTGTAATTAGAAGTACTTGGAATTATTTTATTTAAAAATTTTTGGCCTTTGCCTTTACGAGGCATTATAAAGCACCTAACAATTCTGCTAATCCTCCACCACCACCTGGTTGCCCTGGAGGAGCTTCAACTGATCGACCTTCCGCACCCATCCCTGGCATAGCCAACCCAGGTTGAGCTTCCGGCGCAGCCGCATCAACTTGCTCAGCTTGACGCTCTTGCGCTTCTTTTTGAACCTGCTCAACAGCTTCAGCTAACTCTTTCTGATTGTTAGCAACAAGACTCATAATACGAGCAAGATCCGCTGGAGGAATAGAACCCTCCATAGCTTGCTGCTGAATAGACTGCAACAAA
>Ga0070747_1001601_pt1 | contig 10975 bp, 23 predicted proteins | sample VirMetDEL_Mar_31_FD_77321 | JGI IMG/M metagenome (GOLD analysis project Ga0070747, IMG submission 77321) | Aqueous microbial communities from the Delaware River and Bay under freshwater to marine salinity gradient to study organic matter... | ecosystem: Environmental > Aquatic > Marine > Coastal...
TATATTTGTGGGTTACTAACAACTTTTTGAAAGATGGATTAAAAGTTATGGAAGCATGGGGATTTAGATATGTAACTATGATCACTTGGACAAAAGCAGAAAAAGATATATATAATAATTACAAACTTCAAAATGCAGGATTAGGACAATATTTTAGAGGTTTAACTGAAAGTTGTTTGTTTGGTATTAAAGGTAAATTACCATATAAAACTAAAGACGGAAAAAGACAACAAGGCTGTACTGCATTGTTAGCACCAAGAACTAAAAAACATTCACAAAAACCACAAGAAATGAGAGAAATGATTGAAAAAGTATCTTATGCACCATATATAGAGTTATTTGCAAGAGAAAAATCAGATAATTGGGATATATGGGGTAATGAATTAGAAAGTGATATAAAATTATGATAACACATGAATTAGCAAAGATATATATAACATCTGATAATAAAAGGTTTATTAATTTAGATAAAGCAAAAGAACATGAAGAAAAAATACAAGAAAGTATTAATGAAATAGATAAGTTTGAAGAAGTTATTAAAAATTGGAGTTAAGCAATAGCCATAAACTGCAGACCATCTTCTCCACAATACTCACATATCTGTTTGTAGAGTTCTTTTGAAAATGCTACCATTTCTTCATCAGAAGATACAAGATCCTTTGGTGGATTAAATATATCTTCTAAAAACATTAATATTTGCTCATTACTTTGATTAGTATTTTCTATATGCTCTAATCTTTTAAGTATATCGAGTATATTTCTTGCTATAATTTCTATGAGTTCATTATCTGCAGGATTGTCCATAATTAAACTTAAATAACATTAAATTATTATACAATGTTGTATTTGTGGTACTATATACACTATACTACGAATAAGGACACATGATGATTTTACCAATAACAATAAAATCAAGAAATGCATTAGACAGGCAACATTGGGCGAAAAAGTCTGTGTTGAAGAAAGAATATGCACTTCTAATCCGTAACCAAATGAGGCTTAATAACATAGAAGAAGTAACCGAGCCTAAAAAATTAAATCTCAATATAGTAAGTACAAGAAAAAGATTATTAGACTATGATAACCTTGTAGGTGGTTGTAAGCAGTTAATAGATGCACTAATAGAAGAAAACTACATATATGATGATTCTCCAAAATGGTTAGAACTAAGTGTACAACAAGTTTTAAACAAAGATTGTGAAGAATCTAAACATAATAAAACACTCATAAGAAGATATTAATGTATCTAACACATAAATACTTACAATATCTTAGAGAGCAGGATCATTGTAGTTTATGTTATACTAAAGGACCTGTAGAACCACATCATGTAAAATACTTAGGTATGGGTAGTGATAGAAAGAAAGAATTACCTGAACACTATTCTGCTATTCCTGTATGTAGGGCATGTCATCAGGAGTACCATCAATTAGGAGAAAAAATGTATAGTGCTAAACACCAAGTAAACCCTTATGAGATTGCATGGTATTGGTTAAGTAAATTTTTAATAAATAAGGAAAACAATGGCTCGACCTAAAAAACATAATATACCTGCAAGTAAAGTACAAGAGTTAGCAGAATTTGGTTGTACTAATACTGAGATAGCACAATTCTTTGGTTGTAGTGAAAGCACAATCAGAAGGAATTATGACGAAAATCTGATAAAAGGTAGAGCATCAGGCAAAACAAGGTTAAGACAACTACAATGGGCAGTAGCAGAAAAAGGTAATGTAACTATGCTTATATGGCTTGGTAAACAAATGTTAGGACAATCTGAGAATCCATTAGTATTAGAAGATGAACTTGTAGAAGGCTTTGACCTTGAAGTCCTTTAAAGTATTTAAACATCAGAATAAGTTTATAAGATCAAAATCAAAATACCCTGCACTTGTAGCAGGTTATGGTAGTGGTAAAACAGTAGCCTTTGTATTAAAAGCATTATTAGAAGCAGGTAGAAACCCTAAAAAAACCATATTATTAGCAGAACCTACATTCCCTATGATTAGAGATGTGCTGCAACCAACCTTAGAAGAAACATTACAACAACTTGGATTCCAATATAAGTATAGAGCAAGTGAGATGAAATATACTATTATATGGAAAAAAGGTTATTCTAACATCATACTTAGGTCAGCAGAAAACTACAGAAGATGGGCAGGTTTAAACTTAGCAGGTGTAGGACTTGATGAGGCAGCACTACTTAAAGATGATAAGGCTTGGAAGATGGGATTATCAAGACTTAGAGATGGTAAGCATTTGTCAGGGTGGATTACTACTACTCCTGAAGGATTTAACTTTGTATATGACCTATGGAAAGATAAACCTAAAACAGGTTATGATTTAATACAGGGCAAGACTACAGACAATACATTCCTACCACAAGACTTTATAGATTCACTATATGAGAACTATGATGAGAAATTAATCAGTAGTTATATTGATGGTAATTTTGTAAATTTACAATACGGAACTTGTTATTATGCTTTTGATAGAGATAAAAATGTAAAACAAGTTTCATATAATAGTTCCCTACCTATTAGAATAGCAATGGATTTCAATGTAGATCCGATTAGTTGTGTTTTGTTTCAGATACATAGAAATAAACCGAGAATACAAGTATTTGATGAGATGCAACTAAGTCATAGTGGAGGTCAAGATTTAATGACTGAACGACTTGCTAAACTAATAAAAGAAAAATACCCATACGAGAATCCCAACTTATTACGACCAAATAGAGTGGTTGATACAACAGGACACTATATTTGTTATCCTGATCCTGCAGGTAAGAATAGACATACATCAGCAATGATGTCTGATCACGATATTCTTAGGCAAAATGGATTTGGATTACGAGTAAAGAAGAAAGCACCATCAATAATTGATAGTGTTAATGCAGTTAATAAGGCAATGGATTTAACTATAATAGATCCTAAATGTAAGGAGTTTATAAAGGACTTGGAACAAGTAGTATTAAAAGAAGGAACAAGAGAAATAGATAAGTCTAATTCAAGCCTTACACACCTTACTGATGCTTTTAGATATAGCATAGATTATGAATTTCCTGTTAAAAAACCTGTAACAAAAACATATATGGCTTAGGAGAGGGAATGATAGTATATAGTAATGCAAAAGATATAATAGAGGAATCTATTAGGCAGTTAAAATGGGAAAACCAAAGTGCAATGCTCGAAACAAGAGATGAAGCACTTGATTATTACACATATAACAATACTGCTAAATACATAGATCAATATTTCTCAGGTACACTACAACAAGAAATACCTATATATTGTGTTAATCTAACCAAGAAACTAATCAACAGAATATCATTAGTCTATAAAGATAGACCAATAAGAGATGTAGAAAATGATAAGTATTATGAGTTTACTGAAGATAAAGATTTTAAAATGAAGTCCTTTGAGAGAGTACACAACCTGCTTGGTACTGTAGCAGTACATGTTGGTTGGGAAGATGGTAAGTTTAAATACAATCCTATTATGAACTTTGTTCCTGTTATGGATCCGTATAATCCACTTAAACCTATTGGTATTACATATCCTCTAAACAAAGCAACAGGCGATTGGAGAAATACTGATGAAGATATGTATGTATATTGGAGTGCTGAACATCATTATATGTTTGATAGTACAGGTAAGATTATTAAAGTAAATGAAGATAATATTAATCCTTATGGTGTATTACCATTTGCATTTATACAACCTAATCATATGGTAGATGAGTTCTTTAATGAAGGTGCTATGGATATTGCTCTTGGTAATAAGCAGATAGATATTGCTATGACTATGCTACAACACCACATTAGAACAGCAGGTGGACAATTTGTTATAGAGGGTAGGGTTGATGCAAATAATATCCAATTAGGCTTAAATAAGGTTGTAGTAGTAGATGAGGGTAGTATGAGTAATATATCCTCAAATACCGACATTACAAGCATTAAAGAGGGTATTGAGTTCCAACTTAAAACAATAGCATTTAATAACAACCTGAACTTTGACTTTGGATTATCAGGAAGTAAGTCAGGTGTAGCATTAAAGATAGAAAACTTAGAACTGCTTGAAGCAAGAGAAGATGAAGTAGAGAAGTGGAGAAGGGCAGAAAAGAATATATATGAGATTGAAAGACAAATAGTACAAGTAGAAACAGGTTTACAATTACCTGAATCTATTGCACTTGACTATTCAGAAGTTAAATTCCCTGATTTTGATGCAGAAAGAGATGAATGGGATTGGAAGTTCAAACATGGTATAGCAGATAGATTTGATTATCTAATGGCTCAAGATCCTGATAAGTTTCCTGATAGACAGGCAGCAATGGACTTCTTAGATGAAAAGAAACAAGAAACAGATACAACTGATAACATATTTAAACTAAACCGAGCAAATGGCGAAGGTACTTAAAGCATACTTAGACAAGATAACTGATTTAGAAGAACAGATAGATAGAGAAGTAGATGAGTTATTAAGAGTTATTGACATAGATCAACTACTTGCAAATCCTGAGCAGTATATGCAAGAACTATCTAAACAATTCTTTGAATCACTTGATGATGAACTAAAACAGGCTATTGATGCAGGACAAGTCAAGGCAGATAGGATTATAAAGAGTATTGGAAGCAAACTTCAAAAAGATTAAGTCTGATATAGACTTTAAACAAAATGTTAAGAAACTAATTGATGAGGCTATATTCTTAGCAGCACAAATCAATGTAAAAGAAATCAAATCAGGATTAGACAGGTCCACAGGTCCTAAAGGTAAGAAGTTTGAAAAACTTGCACCATCTACAATAGCACAAAAGAAGAAAAAAGGACAACCACTTAAACCACTTATAGCAACAGGTATGATGAGAAAATTACCACCTGTTAAAGGTAAAAAAGGTAAAACATCTATAAGTGTTGCAAAACAAAGGGTAGAAATAGGTGGGTATCATGATCAGGGTGGTAAAACAACAGGCAGACCACCTAAAAGAGAATGGTTTGATATATACAAGACTGCTATACCTAAAATAGAAAAGATGTTTAAATCCAAACTAATTAAACTATATTCAAGACTATGAACACATATAGTGAGTTAAATATAAAAATAGCCAAAAAGATAGATGATTTATCATTAATAGTTACATCTAATCTACTATCTCGTGTTAATGCTATGAGATTATCAGGAATGGCTGCATCTGAAGTCAGAAAAGTATTAGTTGCAGATCTTATTGCAGGTGGTAGAATATTTGGACAACTTAAAAATGGTGTTAAGAACATATCTAAAAATGCAGTAGAAGAAGCAGGTAATATAGCAGCACAAAAAGTATTTGAACAACAAGGATTAAAACAATACAAATGGATAACAGTAGGAAAGAATATATGTCCTGATTGTAAACCAAGACATGCTACTACAGGAGATTTAGAATTTTTTAGAAATATAGGTATGCCTAAGAGTGAATTTAGTGTATGTGGACATAATTGTAATTGTCAGTTAGTACCTATTGAGTATAAAGGAGAAGATTTAAGTGAACCTATAAAGTATAAGAAATCAACTGAAGGAAGAAAATGATTAGAACTGCTATAGTTACACCTGATAAACACTTTCCACAACACGATCAGAAAGCAGTTAATGTAGTATGTCAGGCAATTATGAAGGTAAAACCTGATATATATATTGACTTAGGAGATACAGGAGAGTGGAGTTACTTTAGTAATCATTATTGGAAGGGCAGACATGCTAAACCATTAGAAGATCTAATACCATTACTAAATAAAGATGTTAAAGCAGTAAACAAGGGTATGAATCAGATAGATAGAGCATTAGATGAGGTTAATTGCAAAGAAAGACATTTTGTACAAGGTAACCATGAAGTATGGCTTGATAACTTTGTTATGAAATATCCTTACTTAGATAAGTATGAAACATACAATGCTTTAAGGTTAGAACAACGTGGATATGAATACCACCCTTATTTTAGAAAGAAACTGCTTAAAATAGGCAAATTAAACTTTGCTCATGGACACAGGACAGGTATGCACCATGCTAAAGCACACCTAATGATGTATGGAGAATCAGTTATGTATGGACATACACACGATTTACAAAGACATACACATACATCTCTTGGTGGTACTATATCTGCTTGGAGTTTAGGTTGTTTAAAGAATATTGAGGAAGATGAGGATTGGCTTAGAGGAAACTTAACAAATTGGAATCATGCTTTTGCTATTATACATTTCTTTCCAAATGGTAATTATGTGGTTCAGGTAGTAGAGATTATTAAAGGTAAAACTAACTTATGGGGAGAAGAATTGAATGGAAGTAAAAGATAATGGATATTTTAACAGTATTGGAACAATTTGGAATACCTGTAACAATGACAATAGCATTTGGATTTTTTATATGGAGGCAAAACAGGTTCATACAAGAAACTCTAATGACAGAATTAGATCAAGACTTCAAGAGGTTGGAAGGTATTATTATTAAGTTGATAGATCAACAAAAAAAGGTGCAAATGGAGCAAAAGAAGTTAAATGGTATATTTAAGGCACAAGTAGAAATTATTGCTCGTTTGAGTGGAAATGGCTTAAAAGACAAGTTCCTAAGAATAATGGAAAAAGGTGGAATGGTAGATGAATAAAACTAAACAGTTCAAAATACAAACACCTGTAGGTTCTGTTGAGAGTGATAGTGGTAATCACATAGTAGATGTAATAACAGTATTAGCAGCAATCCTGTTAGTATTTATAGGTAAAAAGATAATGGAGAAGATATAATGGCTAAATTTAAAGGTAGAAAAGTAAAACTAAATAAGCCAACAAGGATAAGAGCAGGACAACCATCTCATGGTAAAAAAAAATTTCAAGTATTCGTAAATGACGGAGGTAAGACCAAAAGAGTTACTTTTGGAGATCCTAACATGAGAATAAGAAAAACAAATAAGTCTGCAAGAAAATCTTTTAGAGCAAGAATGAAATGTAGCACAGCAAAAGATAAAACAACTGCAAGATATTGGTCTTGCAAGAAATGGTAAACGAACATGAAAGTAGATGAGTTAGTAATCAAGTTAATAAAAGACAAAGTAAAACAAGAAGTAGAAGAAGTATTCAATCCAAAGAATAAAGAAAAATTTGTTGATATGATAAATGATAATGTCAATATTCCTATTCTTAGAGAGAAAGATGAAGCAATAGTATTTGATGCTTTATATGACTTAGTACATGAGTTTGTTAAAAAAATAAAAAAGTAGTAGTAATAACCCTGAAACAATAATAAATTACAAGGAAGAATTATGAAAAATTCAGAACAAAATCCAACCACCGACAATCAAGGTGTAAAATCCGATTCCGTTCAAGGAAACGATAACCCTTCCGTTGATTCAACAAACAACGACAATAAAACTGTTGATTCGATTCCTTATGCTCGATTTAACGAGGTTACTAAGCAAAAGAAAGACTTAGAGGCCAAGTTAAGAGATTACGAGGCAAAACAAGAAGAAAATCGTGTTAAAAGACTTGAAGAACAAGGTAAGTATAAAGAATTAAATGCTGAACTAAGTTCTAAAGTGTCTAAATACGAAGAAAAACTTAATGTTTATGCTGAAAAAGAAGCAAAGGAACGAGAGGACTTAGTATCACAATTAGACGATCAAGACAAAGAAGTTTATGGATCTTTAAGTAATGATCAACTTAGAAAACATTTGGCTAAAGGTCAAAAACCTAAACCTGCTACTATTAATACTACTCAACCTGTAAGGGATACAAGTGGTAATAGAGTATCAGATTGGACAAATCTTTCTAAAAATGATAAAAAATCTAATTGGAAATCGATACTAAAGACCTATAAAAAATAACTTAATTAAAAAATATATTGTCCTACTTGAAGGCACTCTTGCAGTTGATAGAGGGCAAAGATCGGAGAAACTATGGCAACAGGATTTGCTTCACCAGCAACTTCTCAGGCTGCAGATGCTGAATTAGCAGTATTTATACCTGAATTATGGACAGATGCAGTAAGAGCATCTTTCAAAAAAAACTTAGTACTTGCAAACGTAGGTACAGACTTTTCATCACTTGCAGCAGGTGGTGGAGATACAATTAACATACCAAGTGTAGCAGATGTACCAAACGTGGTTGCAAAAGCACCACATGTAGCATTTGACTATACAAGTGCAACTGAAGATAGTCTTTCATTAGCACTAACTACTCATAATGTAACAGGTACAATGGTAGAAGATATGGGTGCAATACAATCAAGTTCTGATTTGTTAAGCATGTATTCTGATTCTATTGGTTACAAACTTGCTTTAGGATTTGATACTAATGTTGAAACTGCTTTAGCACTAACAACAGAATGTATTAATATTGCAGGTAATACAGTAGCAAAAACTATTGATGCTGCTACATTAGCACACATAAGCAAAGTTGTATTAGAAAATGATTGTCCTCTTAGTGAGTGTACACTTGTTTTAAATCCAACTTTATATGCTTCACTATTTAGAATTGATGATTTTATTCATATTTCTAAAACAGGTATTGCAGATGCTGATAATGGACAAGTAGGATCTGTTATGGGTATGAATGTAGTATTATCTAATAATATTACTTCTACAAACCATAATGATGCTGTTGATTCAGATGATGGTGCATTAAACAATGCAAACGTACTTGGTGGATTTGTAGTACATTCATCTGCTCTTGCTTATGGCTTTAGCCAAGCACCAAGAGTACAAGCAGAATACTCAGTTGATCATTTAGCAACTAAACTAATAGGAGATTCTATTGGTGGTGCTAAATTAGTTCAAGATGCTTCTCAAACTAAATGTTGGGGAATCGTTGAAGAAGGCACAACTGCTTGGTAGTAAGTAAATAATAATAATACAGGGTAGTGTAATGCTACCCTGTACACTTAGGAGAATACATGAAAGATATTAAAGTTATATTTAGAGGTTATAAAGTACCATCAGGTAAACCATTAAATGTGCCTGTTATGATAGGTAAAGCAAGATTAGAACAATATAAGAATGATGGTAGGTATGATATGGAAATTTTAGATAAACCAAAGCCTAAAAAGAAAAAAGCACCTAAAAAGGAGGCTTCAGATGAGTAGAGATGGAGTGGTTAGAGGTAGTAAAAGAATTATAAGAGTTGTACCAACACTTAGTACAGATGCTTATGCAGCAGATGATGTATTATTTACAAGTGTAGAAATACCAAGAGCAGTAATTGAAAAAGGTGGTTGTTCTGAACTTAAACATATGTTTTTAGTAGATAGAGCAGATTCAGGTGATATAGATATAGATTTTTATTTTACTGAAAAAAACACAGCATTTGGAACACAAAATGCTACAGCAGATATAAGTGCAGCAAATATGAAGGCTATTGGTTTTTGTGGTTGGGCATTACTCAATGGTGCAGTTGCTACTTCAGGTAATAATGTAGATAATGCAACTATACATAAAGTGATGAGTGCAAGTGATGCAAATGAAAGTTCATCTCCTGTAACACATCTACAAGCAGAATCTGATAGCACAAGTGTATATGTTCATGCTGTTATAAGGACAGGCACACCTACATTTGCAGCAGATTCTTTAGATTTAGTATTTCACATAGAAGATTAATGTCTGAAATAGAAAAAATAGTTGATAGGAATGGTAAAGGTAGTTTATACAGGATTCCTGTTGGCGATCAGGTGTATAAAGAAAACTATAACAAGATATTCAGGAAAGAACAGGAAAGTAAATGAATGAGAGCAAATATATGAGGGTAGGATTGTTGTTTTTCCATGCTCGTTCAACATATGTATCTTCCTTGTTGCCTACCCTCAAATTTTAATATGCCTCGTTTTGGAACAAGATCAAAAAGGAATTTAGCAACTTGTGATAAGAGATTGCAAAGAATATTCAATGAAGTTATTAAACATGTTGATTGCTCAGTTATTGAAGGGCATAGAGATCAACAACGACAAGACAAGTTATATGACGAAGGTAAAACAAAACTTAAATACCCTAATGGTAGGCATAATCTTAGTCCAAGCCTTGCTATTGATGTCGTTCCTTATCCAATAGATTGGAAAGATAGAGAACGAATGACACTATTTGCAGGATTTGTTAAAGGATTAGCAAAGGGTATGTACAATATAAATCTAAGATGGGGTGGAGATTGGGATTCTGATTTTCATGTTCAGGACAACAGATTTGATGATTTCCCTCATTTTGAAATAAAGGAGAAAAAGTGATAGATAGTTTAAAGACTACTGCAGGATCATTTGCAACCATAGGAGCAAACTATGCTGATTTACTAACAGATTTACAAAGTATAGTAATTGGTGCTTTATGGATAATATACTTATATAATAAAATAAGAATGGAGAATAAATAATGGACTTTTTTATAAATAATTGGGATATAGCATTAGCAATATTCGTAGTTTTAGAGAAAATAGTTAAACTAACACCTACAAAGTATGATGACATACTAATCGACATGATTTGGGGTGGTTTAAAAAGATTGGTAGGTAAATAATGCCTAAAGGAAAAGGAACATACGGATCTAAGGTAGGCAGACCTAAGAAAAAGAAAAAAATGAAAAAAACTAAAAAGAGAAGGTAGGGATTCTCGTATGGCTATAAATAACATCACTTTAGGGGAAGATCAACCTCTAAGTAATGATTTAAAGCCGATTAAGGTCGGTGGGGAGGCTTCTATATTAGAAATTTCCTCACCTTTACCTGATGGTTCTGATAGTGGCTTATTTAGAGTTGATGGCGACTTAGATATTACAGGCACACTAAAAACCAAACTTTCACACGATTTAATTTACGACTTTGATGATGAAGTCAATACATTAGCACAAGTAAAGATAGATGCTTTAATAGATTCTGCTCCTGCTGCTTTAGACACACTTAACGAACTTGCTGCTGCACTTGGCGATGATGCAAGTTTTGCTACTACAGTTACTAATAGTTTAGCATTAAAAGCA
>Ga0070747_1001606_pt1 | contig 10936 bp, 12 predicted proteins | sample VirMetDEL_Mar_31_FD_77321 | JGI IMG/M metagenome (GOLD analysis project Ga0070747, IMG submission 77321) | Aqueous microbial communities from the Delaware River and Bay under freshwater to marine salinity gradient to study organic matter... | ecosystem: Environmental > Aquatic > Marine > Coastal...
AGCAGGCACCGAAGACTTTCTTTCGATAATCTTATAGTACATGTAAGCCATCAAAGCTTCTTCCACGTAAACGTGAACGTCTGGGTTCTTAGACCTAGCCTCGTCAGCCACATACTCGATTACAACCTCGCTAAAAGACTGAGAGCTTCCAAGCTCAATTCTGTTCTGGTCAAAGTTTACCCTAAACTGGCCGTAATACTGTCCCCCTCCAACTCCGTAGATGGCCCCCGCTCCTCCGTACACATAATTCCTGAACACGCTTGAATTAAGCCCCTGTGAGACATCATCCTGGCTTCCAGGGGATCCACCCCCAGTGGCTGTCTTTGAGTCTATTCTGTCGTGTATTCCGTCACTATCATCATCTGCGGCCTCGGCTTGGGTTCCTACCTTAACACCTAAGTGGTTAGAATAAGCTTGAGATTGATTAATGTTTTTGTTCTCACCCAGCACGTAAACAATTCCATCAGCCCCGACCACGCCCACCTTACTCCAATCCACGTAATCGTCTGGAAGCTCAACGGTATTGTTAGCTGTGTTAACCGACAGCTTTAAAGACTTGATCTTTCGGGATATATCAAACCCAATCTCTCTTAGACCTCTAAGAGCGTGAGTTCGAATCTGAGTGTCAGAAGCCTGGTTAGCGAAGTCGTCCTCACCCATTGTGATTATGAAGTCGCTAATAACTTGCGATAAGGGTACTGTATTTCTAGCCATCAGAATGTCTCAGCTTGTTTTCTTGTTTGCATCTCCTGACCCGTATAGGCCACGATTTGTTGGTCCCTAAGGTTGAGACCTATCATCTTTCCGATTTCATAAACGAGATCAGACGTATAGTGAGAAGGGAGGTCAAAGTCAACCAATCCAACTCCATTAGCGTTTACAGATGGCATATCAGTTGTTCTGGCTCCAGTAGTCTTGCTTCTTCCCTCTGGCTGCTTGTAGTACCTAACGTCAATCTTTCTTATAGATGTAGGAAAAACCTGAATGTCTTCAGATATTAAAGCAACTGGGAAATCCTCTGTGGGTGCGCTAAGGTTGTTTAATAAAATCCTTTCAATCTTTTCCTCGTCATAGCAAACCTCTACTGGAACCTTAGTGGAAATATCAAGAAGGATGTCTCCAGCGGTGTATATGCCTACGATCCTAGCGAGGTCGTCAGGCTTCGTAAACCCGTCCCCCGACTTAGACAGCGTTGACTTCTTAGAAAAGAAAGCCAAATCCTCTTGCACTCTTTTAGTTCTTGATTTGTCTCGTCCTGGGTTGAACCCAGCCTTAGACATCCTCATTGAATCTTTGAGCTCGTCAAACAATGAGTTGAATATATTTAGTTGGGCAATCTCGGCAAACCGAGAAAATTCTGAGTCGCTAATAAAGCCCTGCTGATCCTTATTTGCAAGGTTCTTCAAGGTATCATAAACAACTGTTGAGCTAGCCCCGTATGCTTGTGCCATGAGACAAATATACGAAAAAGAAAAAGCCCCCTTTCGGAGGCTCTTTCGCGTATATAATAGATTCCCTTAGGCTAGCTGACGCTCAATCTCGTCAAGGACTACAGAACCTGTCTCGGTCATGCAATACCTAACAAAGATGTCAACTGGGTCCTTACCTGCTGGAACGGCGATAATGTGTTTGTTTGTGTCCGTCCATACGATGTGACCACTTTTATGAGAAATTAGATTATACTTCATAGCCCTCTTGACTTTCGCTTTAGTCTCGATGACAGGATTGTCAAAGGCTTCAATGAATGCTTTTGGATTCTTCTTGGCAAACACCAAGAGGTCGTGACGAACCTCATCCACCATGCGGTCTGTATTTACAGCGAAAGCTGTTGCAACCGACACGATCTCATCAACGGGCTTGCTTCGAACCAAGTTAACAGCATCGGCATACAAGAAGTCTACTTCGATTTTCTCTTTAGCTAGTGAGGCGTGATCAATCTTTCTGAAGATGCTTCCTCCATTAGCTTCATTGTCTGGGTGCATGTCAAGAAAATCTCTAAGGTTCTGCTGATCCTCAGGAACAAATATCCTGCCCTCTCTGAACACAATACCTCCTTTGACTGAGTTTTCATTCTGATCATCTCGATAAACGCTAGGCTCGTTAGGGCAGTAACGTAAGGCGAATTGTTTGTTTTTTACTTTGTCGAAGTACATTACTTCTGACTTATTAAGCATGTAAACAAGCCCTCCTTTGCCGATGATTTCGTACTCAGTTGGTACTTTTACTGAGTTTTTAAACCTTGAAAGGTCAACCTTTTTTTCTGCAATAATTGCAGGTTCCGCCGCTTTTGCTGGGCGTCCGCGTTTAGCTGTATTAGCCATTTTTTTTGATTTTAAATTAAATTAAGAAGAGTATAGAAAGGAGGAGCCGAATTGCCCCTCCCTCTATACAGATTATATCACTTGAACAAGAAGTGCTGGTTTGCACCTCGAACGCACAAGTTACACTCAGAACGGTAGTTGAACTTAGCCAAGTCCTCTCCGCCAGTGTTGTAGCCGAGTACTCCGCCACCTTCTACCCAGTGCTCCATCTCTCTGCTGTAGTTGCCAGCAGACTTGTAGTTCATCTCCAACGAGTGGTGAGAGTTACCAGTCTTAGCGTCTACGATTACAGACAAAGGAATCAAAGCACCTTTCACATCAGAAGCACCACCAGCAGCTGGGTCGTTCAACAACTTCCAGTCATGCTTGTGGAAAGTGTAGCCACCACGAGTGAATGACTTAAATCCCATAGCAACAGCCATGTCCTTGTTGTTGTTGAATGCACCGAATCCAGCCGCAGCGCCGATACCGCCGCCTGCCATACCAGCAGCAGCGATTTGGCTATCACACTTAATAGAGAGGTCTCTGTTCAAGTACAAAGCACTTTCAGCTGGAGCTCCCTGCTTGTCAATCTCAACGATAACCGCATCGAAGCTGTCAGGTGCATTGAAAGCAGCAGTGAATGGGTTTGTAGCGATACCACCACGGTCGGTAACAGCAGCTACGTAACCTTCAGAGCCAGGAGCTCCTCCGCCAAATGCAGGAGCGGCAGTTGAGTTCTTCTCACCGAACACCAACATACCTTCACGCATATTCATGAACTTACGACGAGCATCGAGCTCACCTTTCAAGTACCACATGTTCTGACCACCTACGTTTACCCATCCGATGTTAGAAGCCTGTGAACCACTTACATGGAAGGTCTCCTTAACAATAACGAAAGGATTTTCGTACTTAGTCAAACGAGGCTGGAAAGGCTTTGCTGGCTGATCTGTTCCCTGTGGGTACGCATTACCGATAATGGTGAAAGTACCAGACTTTCCAGTAGCAGCAGCTCCATTAGTCATATCAACCATAGTCAAAGCTGCGTCGGTTGTTGTCGCACCAGTAACCAAGTAGCGGTTAGCGCCACCCAACAAAACGTCGTACTGTCGCACACCGTTATCCTCATCGGTCATCGCTACGCCATCAAGGTGAGTCACCGCATTAGAAGCCAGAGTAACTCTTCTTCCCAAACGACCCTCTTCAAACCAAGTGGTGTGGTCAGCAGTGCCAGCGCTTTTCTTAGCGCCAATTACCTCTACGAGACCACTCAAACCTTGGTCTCCATATGCAGAGACATACAAGTCTCTTACATCATCTTTTGTTCCGTTTACCAGGTCTCCCAGGGAAACGTATGTTGCTGGTGATTGGTCGTATCCCAAAGGACCGTTTCCAGTTCCAGCTCCTTGTGCTTGTGTTAAAGCCATATTTTCTAATTCTTATTTTTTAAAACATACCTCCGTTTGGCCGCAGAATTTGTCTGAGCTGTTGGGCGAGGTTGTCCCCATCTGGTTGTGATGGTTGATTAGGTGATGTAGGTGAAACGTTTGCGGCTTTTTCCACAACGCCTCGCTGTCCATCTGACAAGCCTTGACTGTACACATTGCTAACAATGCTTTCTACATTGTCGATTACAGCTCTGTGCATGTTAAGCATGTCATAATCCCAAACACCATCGTCATTAATATACGGATCAAAAAACTCGTCTAAACGAGCGTTCTTATCCGCTAACTGACCCTTGTACTCTGAAGTGAGACCGAACGTAAATGTTTTGTCATTTCCAAGATTGAACTCAATCCCTTCCATTGCATCCAGTTCAGACTTCATTCCAGAAATCCAGTTGTCATCAATGATGGAGCTGTTGTCGTTCTCCTGCCTTACTGGGGCTCGATACTCTGATCTAAGAGATTCAATGCCTTTTCTAGCTTCCTCCGAGTCTAGCTTCATCTGGAGCTTAGAAAGCGTAACCTCTTGCTCTGTGTTTAAATCAGGATCGAGTTTATACTTGCTAGACACTAGAACCTGAATTTCTTCTTGAGATAGGTTTGGGTAGTCCGATGCCATTTTTACCTGGATCGCAGTCATGTCATCCATTTCGGATGGGTTCATGGACTGATAAACAAACCAATCTCTAGGGTCTCTTCCTGTCTTTTCGACAAAATCTGAGATTACAGAAATCCTTTCGTCTAGAGCCTTTTGCTCCGTCTGTTGTGCCTGAAAGTCATCAATGGACTTAATCTCCCTACCAAGCCTTTCGCTTAGGTAGCTGAAGACCGCTCCTTCGAGTTCTTCCTGACTATATTGATCTTGAGATACGGGCTGATCAGGCTGTACCTCATTCACGTTTTCTTGTTGTGGCTCTTGAGTCTCTTCCTGAACGATAGGCTGTTGTGCTTGCGCTACCTCTTCGTCTGAAATAAACGTAAATGAACTCTCTTGTGTTTGCGGCGTAGATTCAACCGTTGTTGTTTCCTGCTGCTCTACCTGAGGCTCTTGAGCTTCGATGTTATTCTCCTCCATTAGAATTTAATTTAAGTGCAAATATATAAACTATTTATTAGTAGTCATTTAGACTTCCAAGAAACTCGTTTAGTGCTTTTTTTAGATCTCATGCCCTTTGAGGTGCATTGAGACAGCGTAGGACGACAGGCGGGGTAACCTGTTCCTCTTTTTGATCCAGCCTTCTTTCTTCCGCATGGGACGAACTTACCAGATCTTTTAGAGGCTTTACAGTCAACCCAGCCCTTCCCTTTGTTTCGGCTGAACCACTTCTTTAAACCCTCCTTCTTCATTTCTTCTTAGACTTTTTACCCCAGCTGCTTGCACCTACTTTTCGGCACTTAACTAGAGCTCCAGACGCATACGCAGAAGGCCACACCCTGTAGCGTGACTTAACCTTGTGGTAGCAAGCGTCTTTCTTTTTAGCCTTCATCTACAGCGCCATTTACGAAGGGCTAGAGCCTTTCTTGTTGGTTTTCCGTTAGGCTTCTTCATAGGGCCTTTAACCCCTTTCATCCTAGCGCAAAAAGATCTTCTGCGAGCAGCCCTCTTCCCCTTAGGGTTAGCCTCGGTAACAGCCATTTTAAGCTTACTGCCAGTTTCTCTGTTGTATTTAGCAATACCAGCACGAGTAAGCCCTCCAGATCGGGACTTGTGCTTACCCATCTTTAGACTGACTCTTTTCTTCTTCTTTACCTTAGGCATAAAGCAAAGATAATAAAAATAGAACAAGGCTTTTTAAAAACAAATCTAGCCTAAAAAAGGGTCTTCCTCAGAGGTGAGGTTTTCAGTTTCTATCGACCAGTCTGAGGTGTTTAAGATATTTAAAAACTCTTCGTTTGTGTAGGGACCTTCTTTAGATTCAATCGCAATCAATGAAGGCGGAACGGACACAGATTCGTAACACAAAAACGTTTTAGTAGAATCTAAGTTATACCTAAGAGTCAGCCTACTCTCAAGAACCTCGTCAAAATTAACTTCTTCTACCCTGCTTACAGGAATTAAAAAATAAAACCTGTTGTCGAACGCATCTGGTCTCATGTTATTCCGTAGTTTGATTTAGTCGCATTGTAATTGGCAAGTACATCAGAAGCAGACAAAACTTTATCATACATCCTATACTCTCCTATGTAAAACTTTTCAGTCTCTGAGCCGTTGGTTGCGTAGGCACCGAGGATCATCGTGTTTCTAACCCATGTCTGCGAAGGACGTATGTCTAAGTTACTGTTAGTACTTGGGGTGCCTGCATTTTTGTAAAGTGCTAACTGATTCCCTGGATCTGAGGTAAAGGTCAAATGCACCCACTCTTCAGCTGGCAGGGTTTCGGTGGGGTTCCAAGCAATCGCAGTTCCGCTCGGTTGATGGATGCGAATAAAATTAAGAGGCGCGTTGCTACCACTACTACTGGTGCGAAGCCTGAAACCGTGGTTTTGATACGCGCTAAATATATTTGTATGTCGCCCCCAAGTACTGCCAAAAGATCGCACCCAGATCTCAACAGTAAATCCATCACCATTGTCATACTGGTCGTCCCACTTGTGGTAATAAAGATTGCTCGAACCCAAGCTTTCATTAAATGGGTCGCTGTAAGGAGATGCCCCAAGGTATACCTGTCTGGTAATGATGTTGTCGTTGCTTCCGTCCAGGAGGATTGCGTCGACACCGCCCACTGTAGTCCAGTTTGCGCTACTACCGTTAAGCAATCGGTGGTCTCCCTCGATAGCTGGGCTAGAGTAACCCCCCGAATTAGCTTTGTTTACTATTCTTCGATGAGAAGAACTAATAGGGCTAGCGCCACCATCACCGTCAGCCGCTTCCCACCATATCTGCAAATCCGAAGTTCTTATTGAAGGGCCTGCAGCCGCCTTAGACACGCCCCCGAATCTAGCTATAGAGCTTTTAGTCACCCCTGACATCTTAGCTATTGAGTCAATATCTATACCGCTAAGTTTGGAAATGTCGGGCATTAGCTAAGCTCTATATACTCGTTAGAAGGATTAAAGAATATAGTGTCGCTTGCAACGGCATATCCTATAATTCTACTGAAGTTCCCAGAAGTGCTTGGAGCAGTAGTAGTGATGGTAGCGTTGGTATTCATGTAGGCCGCCTTACCTGGAGTTAGGTTTGTTACGTCGGTTTTAACGAACCCCTTTAAACACATACCTACACCTGTATTACCCCCCATTGCAATTCCAAGCAGGTTAGCATTAGCCACTGCGCTTGACTGGGTGGCAGTAAGCCAGCCCGAACCACCATAATAATAAGCCCTACCAGCAAATGATGAGGTGCTTCCAGACCCACCGAATACCGTGGTTTCGGCTCCTTCGCCTACATTACCCGCGCTGCTAATTCCAGATCCTACGTGGACTATTTCATTTGCGGTAACAGGCCCGTTTAGAGTGATTCCGTTTGCCCCGCCAATAAGTGTCTGAGTAAATCCTGCGTTAAATACAGCCACATCGGAGCTGTCTGCTCTAGCTAATATTCTATTGCTACCGCTCGTGTTTTGAGCATAATAACCCTGATTGTTATCAATAAAAATAGAACCTGAAGCAACAGTTAAATTGGCTCCGTCGTATGTCAGGTTAGCCTCAGCCTCCAGCGTATCGGCGGTTCCTGACCCCGTAATGATCTTGTTGTCAGCGTTGTTGTTTATGGTTGTGCCACTTCCTCCTCCAGATGGTGTGGCGATCCAAGACAGATTACCACCAGAGTCTGACTCAAGAATCTTGTTGTTGCCGCCTGGCGCAGATGAAGGAAGAATAATAGTGTAGTCAGAGCCAACAGAGGTGGGTGATTTTAAGGCAATGTAGTTGCCGTCATTATCCTCTCTAAACCGAATGGGGTTACCATTGTGTACATCGAATACTCTGTTTACACTATCGAAAGAAAATTCTTGATCGTTTGTAGAGTCAATGAACTGAGTCTTACCCCCCTTAAAAGAGAGGGTCTGACCGTCGCCGTTTAAATTGTATACTCTATTCGTGCTAGAGGACTGAGTAAGGTCAGCGGTAGCCAAGTTGTTGACTACCGCATCACCCTCTACTAATATTTTCTTCCAGGTCGCCACTTATCATTAGGCTTTTTGAAGTTTGGGATCTTCTTTTTGTTGGAGTTTTTGAAGACGCTCGAACTCCTTCTCTAGTTTCCCCAGAAGAGAAACAATAGTGCCAGCGTCTGAGGCTTTGATGTTTGCCTGCTTTGTTACTTCGTTTAAGAAGTACACTTCTGAGATGTCTAATTTCATTTGAATTTAATTAAAGGTTTGAAATTATTTAGCCTTCAGTTGATTCTGAAGTTTATTTACTACGTCGGCCAACAAAAGTACGTCTTTTCCTTCAAAACTACAATCATGTAGTGTCTTTAAAATAAACGTAAGCTCTTGTTGGGTCAAGGTGTCAGTGGTAAAACCGCCGACAGCCTTGCCCTTATTCAAGATTCCCAATTATTATCAGCTATCAACATAAACAAACATTGACTTAGAGGTCGATGCGTAATACATAGAGCCAACGCCTGCAACTGGAGCTGTGGTTGGGTCGCCTGCTGCTGAAGTTTGTACCATAATCCTCCCCGCTGTGGATGCGGTTCCTCTTTTTCTTAGAGACCAACCAGCAAGGTGAGCATTATTACTCCAGAAGATGTGAGGATCTTGAGTTGCATCCCCAGTCATAACCTCAATACCACCGTCGTTTCCGTTGGAAGCGGAAGGTGTTGTTGTATTGTTTAATTGGATTAAGTGGTCATCAACACGAAGGTTAGTGGTATCAATAGTGGTGAGCGTGCCGTTTACCTCCAAGCCTCCGTTTATAACGGCCCCACCTGTTACAGTGAGGACGCCCCCAACGGTAACGTCGTCTGGAAGACCAACAGTAATTGTTTGACCTGAAGCTGAAGTGGCAATTTCGTTTGCAGTACCAGCAATAGTCAGTGATTGAGAGTCAAGGTCAACAGCAGCTGTTCCTGAATCGCCCGCAACGTCAAGGTCCTGAGCTGTTACTTGAGTCGCAACGTAATCAATTACAGCTGCGTTAGTAGGAAGATGTGTGTCGTCGTCGGAGTTGGCGATTCCCTCTGCTTCTGTAGTGACAGCAGCAGGAGCAATCTTAGCAAAAGTAACGGCACTGGCATCAATCTTGGCTGTTGTTACAGCACCACTTGCAAGCTCGGCGGTATCAATCTGTCCATCCGTAACGGCAAAGGTTACGGTGCTGGTCCCAGTGGCTGTAACAATGGTGATTGCATTTCCAGCGGCAAAGTTTACGGTGTCCGAAGCCTCATCTGCTGAAACAGTGCTCTGGCCCGAAACAGCAACACTTGAAAAGGCGTCCTGGTTGGCCTGACCAGTGTTGGCAGACCAAGAAATAGTATCGGTGCCAGCTGTATACGTCAGCACTCCGTCACTCGATCCTCCACCGTCAAGGGCAGAAATCGTGTCTGCGGCATTAGCAATGAGAACAGAACCCTTAGGAGCTGCCGTGATGCCAGTACCGCCGTCTCCGACAGCAAGCGTGCCAGTGATCGAACTTGCTCCGAGATCTACAGCTACCTCTTCCGATTGGATAACGAGACCGCCGTTCGCTTTTAAGTCTGCGGATACAACGCCATTTACATCAACTTCAATACCGTCACCGCCAGTGGCGTTATTGGCGTCCCCTTCTAAGAGGATTTTTTTCCATTCAGCCATGATATAGTTTTTTGTTTTCTAAATATTTCAACAAATATACAACGTTTTTATTATGTCACCCCAAAGTATAAATTGTCATCAGTGTCTGCATACATACCCCCCTCAAAAGCTGTAGGGGGTGAGGAGGGGTCAAACTGCTTAAACTCCACAAGACCGTCCAAATTAATCTTTCCAGTACCCGTTGGGGTGAACTGAATATCAGATCCGCTATTCGAGTTGACTATGGATCTTGTAGTCCCGTCGTAAAAGACGTCAAGGTTTCCGCCAAGCTGTGGAGATGCATCTTCATGGACGTTTTCTATGCCAGATCCGCTTCCGCCTCCTATTTCCGTCCAGTTGCTGGTGGTTGACCATCCACCGCCGTTATATACATATGGGGTGCTACCAACTATAGCCAAGTATCCAGTAACCTGAAGTCCAGCGGCTAGGCTGTTCCTATCTGAAATAGAAGAGAAGAAACCAAATCCCACGACCTGATTGCCCGTTGCATTTACAATGGGTGCGTTAGGGTTATTGTGCGATACTGGTCCTGGAAAAATTGGCATTAGAAGTCTACTTTTAATGTCTGACCAACAGCAAAAGCATCATCGTAGGTGCTTCTGTAGAATCGGTAAGACGTTGTTACACCATAGTCGTTTGTTAAATTATAATTTACTGGTGATTCAAAGTCACTAAGAACATCCGTAGACCCCTGAAGAAGTATCTGGTTTGGAGTCCCCCAAGCGTTAGGATATGCAATCCAGGTATACTTACCCTGAGTATCCATGCCTGAGTCGCCACTTGTCTGAAAGTCTCCTTGAGCGACCAAGCTGTCAAAGGGGGCTGTAAGCTGAGCCCACAAGGTAGCAGCTTCGCTGTCCGAGGTTATAGCGGTGGAGGTACTTGACCCTATCCTGGCCCTGAAGTACCACCTAAAATTCATGCTTCCACTGGTGATCGTATTGTTCGTTCCGCTTCCATTGTCAATAGCGGTTACCTTGTAAGACCTTGTGGATTGAGACGTTAGGTCTCTAGTTATCGTAGAGGATAAAGTTTTAGCTGCGTTGTCATCAGAAAACCCACTTTCAAGAACGCTGTTGTTTTCATAAAACACAACAGATGTGTCAGCAGTTTGTGTGTTGTCTCCGATGTTATAATCAAAGCCTTGTATCTTAATTCCTCTACCAACCTCAACTGTTTCTCCGTTTGTGTCATTTACAAATGAAGCATATGATCCGTCGGTGTTCTCAAGAGCTCTACTTACGTTTTGAAGAGATATGCTCGTTATGTTGTATTTCTCTAGAATGTCTCTAACCACAGCTTCAAGTGAAGTACCAGAGGCTATAGGGCTGCTCATGTGAGCAAAAGCCGCATCGTTGTTAGAGATCGTTATAGCAGAAGTAAGCACTGGGTTTCCACCGTCAGCTCCATCAGCTCCAGCAGGACCTGTAGGACCAGCAGGACCAGTAGG
>Ga0070747_1001613_pt1 | contig 10921 bp, 9 predicted proteins | sample VirMetDEL_Mar_31_FD_77321 | JGI IMG/M metagenome (GOLD analysis project Ga0070747, IMG submission 77321) | Aqueous microbial communities from the Delaware River and Bay under freshwater to marine salinity gradient to study organic matter... | ecosystem: Environmental > Aquatic > Marine > Coastal ...
GAACTAAGTACGATTCTAGAAGACGAAAATATCAGTGAAGAAATAAAAAAATCAGTAGCTGAAGTAGCTGGTATATCTGCAGATTTTGAAACATATGCACAGTCATTGGATACGCGTACTCAAGAACAGCGTTTAGAAAATGCAATAACAAGTTTAACAAATACTATTTCTGCAGTATTAGGGCCAGATAACGTTAAAGAAATAATGAAATCGCAATATGCTGCGATTGAAAAGTTTACTTCTACTAGTCGTGACGTGATTGACAAAGCAAAAGGCACAATTCGAGCTGGAGACGATATATCAGGAGTAGTGTCTAGCATTGCAAATGCAATTACAGACGCATTCAGCAACCCGAAAACTGGAGAAACCATCACTTCAAGTGTCGCTGCCGGAATTGAGCAAGCTTTTAAAACATCAATCTATTTTAAGCAATTAGCACAGGAAGACAATCGAGGTAAATCTGAGAGACGCTTAAAATATGATATAGAACTAGTAGGTGAGTCTGCAATGGGCATTCCAATATATCACTTTAACTATAAAGATGAGGCAAATGGTAAAGGTAGATTTATCGGTACAATGGTAGATGATTTAGAGAGACTAGGATTTGAAGATGTATTAATACATACTAAAGATGGTATTCTAGTAGACTACAATAAGATTGATGTACCATTCCATATAATAACGAATTAAAAACTAATAAATGAAAATATAATGGCATTCATAACACAAACACCAATATCAGATCAAATTCAAAATGGTAGATTGCCACGAGCATATTCTAGCTTTGATCTATTCGGTCGTCGTTGGGATTCATTGCGAAATCATGATCTTAATGATCGTCCATTTTCTACGCCCAATCCTGATAGTAGTTATGACGTGTTCAGACTGGCAGAAGGATCTCAAACACCAATTAGCAATCAATTAGACTTACAAAACAATACAACCAACAACGTAGACTTTTCTGGTGTAGCATCAGCAACATGGACTCAACCATCGCCAATAGAATCAGAATTTGCAAACACTGTTATTAATAACAAAATACCAACGGTTGATGATCAGGAAAGTACTATTGATTTAACAGGTTATTTTTCTGACGATTACAAGCAATCAAAATTATATACCAACACGACCCTTAAAGAAATTACAACTCAAGCAACAGTAATTTCAACACTCAGTCGAATAGGCAGTGGTGTTAATGGAAGTGCGTATCGTTTACCGGCTCTTACTGACAATGTATATGGACAATATGAAACATTGGATTATGATCAACTAGATAAAGGCTCATCTACAGGACAGTTTCAAGATTTCCGACAATATAAAAAATCAGGCAATGTAAGAAGAGATGGTAGTTTTACTAATGAAGCTAATTCTTCAGCAGCATCTGCTTTACTTGTTGCAACAAATCAAGAAGCAGCTGATACTAAAGCAACTGCAGGATCATATGGCTTATTTGACAGAGAAACATATTTTGGAATGGGACAGTTAGGAGATCCAGCTGCATTAAAAAAAGATTATACTACAAGAACAGAAGCATCAACCCAATGGCGATTGGGATCGTGGTCTCCTACAACAGATAAGAATGCAATTATTGAACCATTCCGTGGAGACAAAGTAACAGTTAGAGACTTTGAAGTTGGTACTGCTAAAGAAGTATACAAATGGAAAAGAGGAGTACGAGATGCATTGCTGCAAGGCAGTGAAATTGGCAAGATCGTCGATTCATTTGAAGATTTTATTGGTACTCCTACTAATACAACCAAAGACTTTATCAAGTTTCATTTTTTAGGACCAAGAACAGCAGCTCGGGGGCAATATGATATATTTACATTCCGAGCAGCATTGACGGGTCTAACTGACTCATTTAGTCCAGGTTGGCAACCAATTGACTATGTTGGAAGAGCTGATAAAAGTTATTTATATTCATCTTTTGAGAGAAATGTTGATTTACAATTTAGAGTATATGCAACTAGCCGAGATGAGCTGAAACCAATGTGGAGAAAACTTAATTATCTTGCAACATATACTATGCCGGAATATGATAATAATTACATTACATATCGAGGTAAATATTTGCGTTTAACAGTTGGTGATTTATTCATACAACAGCCGGTGTTAATATCTAATTTATTTTATACTTTAGTAGATAATGATACTACATGGGAAATTAATTTAGAAGAAGATCCAACAAATAAACAAGTACCAATGCGTGTTGATGTTAATATGAGTTTAAGAATGTTAACAGACTATTTACCGCAGTATATGGGTCAAGCATATTCGTTATATGATCAAAATGAAGGAGATAGAGCTGGGGATTCCAATTGGTTAAGTGATTCAAAACCATCAACAGGACTACTTGAAACATTAGAAGCAGCATCTGGATTAGCAAATGCAATCGGCGGAGGATTATTTGGAGGAGATAGCCCAGATGGCGGTGGCGCTACTGGAACTACTGAATAAGGAGATAAAAGATGAGTAGATACAATAAATCTGATATTATTAGAGATGACCAACGAACACGCCGTTTAGATACAACACTTGTTCCTTTTATTCCTATAGATCCTAGTGATGTGTTCATAGTAACTACATCGCCGGAACGAATAGATTTATTAGCTGATCGTTTCTATGGCGATTCAACAAAATGGTGGATCATTGCGTCTGCAAATAATTTAGGCAAAGGAACATTCCACGTACCTGGAAATACTAGAATTAGAATACCAAATAATATTCAATTAATACAAGAACAAATAGAGTTATTTAATGGCACAAGATAATACTAAATTTATTCCATTTTACAGCGAAGTTCATCCAGATGTAGTCGACGAACTTTATTTTCGTGCTCAATGTGCAATCAGTGATAAACGAACTGCAGAACAAATCGAATGGATGAATTCTAGAACATCATGGGGCAGTGTTACCTTGTTAGAATCAGACAAAACAACCATACGTGCAGCAATTAATAATCCTAGTTTATCATTAGATAATACACCAACTGTTGAAGGCACATTTTTCCGAGGTATAAGAGGGACATTTAATAATGTATCAAACATATGGAATGCAGGCAAAAATCAAATCACAAATTTTGGTTCTGGAATACGATCATATGATGCAACTGATCCAGAATATTTAGCAAAAAATTATATTAATACAAGATCTGGACGAACACCTCCAGCAATACAAACTATCAATTTTAGTTTAGCTGATACATCTGCTGGCGCACAAGGACTTTTAAATGATGCTCAGGTAGATATTTTAGTTCCTGATATTGAATTTTTTATCAATGAATTTGAACAAAAGTGGTTTCGTTTAGGAAATAAAGCTATTATAGAAATAGGACACAGTGTTCGATTAGACCGCCGGGGAAATTACGGAAGATTTGAAGGAAATTTAGTTAATTTTAACTTTGAATATCAAACAGATGGGTCTGTTCGTGTCGTTTTATATTTTAAAGCATCGACAGATCTTGCAACAATTATTCCAAAAACTGTTCCAGTTATTAAATCAAAAGCTAAAGAGCCACAAGAAGGCAGCATTGATGTTTCAGAGTTACCTCGATATTATACTTATCATGGAATTTTAAGAAGTTTTGCAGAAGGTGTATTTAATGCAAATGATCAAACTAATAATAATCGTTGTCATATATTTCCTACTAATTTCATTGAGGATGAATTATTCGGAATTGGCAATGCAATCAATAAAAAAGACACAGTTGTGGTTGCAGAATCTAGATTTCGTAGTTTATTAATAAATGAAAATAAGCGACAAAGAAATAAAGCAATCAAAAAGGCACTACGTAAATATGATAATGAAAAATCTGATGACATAACAACATATGATATTTTTATGGCACAGATCAACATGGATAGCCCAACAACAGAAGTGACAGATGCAGAAACAGATGGTACTAAGTCCGGAACAAAATATTATGTTTCATTAGGGATGTTAATAAAACTTGTTAATGCAAATATGTTTGCAGTTACAAATTACAAACCTGCAGAAGGGGAATTAGCAGAGTTAGATTCTTTAGACCAAAACAATAAAACTACATTAGATCGTGTATTTTTATCATGCGCACCTGAGTTTTCTACATCGTTATATTTTCAAGATCTTGTATCATCTGACCACGAAAAAGTAATATTGCCAGGCACAGAAAATTTTACTAGTGATACATATTACAACCCATTAGACGCTAATGAAATAAAGCCAGAAGGCGCAGAAGAACAACCAGGCGCGCAATTACTTGCAGAAGATAAAATTATAAGATTGGGAAATATAGACTCAATCACACTACCAGACAGCAGCGAAACTAATGATATTTCTAGAATATCATTTTACACTGACATAAAATCATTGCCTCAAAAAAGAAGGTCATTATTGAGATCTACAATTACGCAGTTTTTAAGTGATACAGAGTCTGCAGAAGATTCATTAGCAACAGATTCTGATTCTGCAGTTGTAGGAATACCTGCTAACATTTTAATTAGTTTAGATGAACTTCAAAAAATTGAACAAGAAGAAATTACTAAGACTCAAGACGATGACGGCAAAATTATTGGTGCTGAGTTTGATATCGACCAATTCATTACTAAAATTTCAAATTTAATTCGAAAATGTACTGGCAACGCTATTAATTTGCAAATTACTAGTAAGCCATCAACAGACCTACCCGGGTTCACGGAAGAATTTGAAAATACTGATTTACTAATACTCAAAGATACTGTAGCAAACGTTCCAGAAAAAGCCGCATTAGCAACAAAAGTTACAAAAATACCAATGTTTGTTAATTCTACAATTACAGCAGACGCTACCGTATTCGGACAAACTGCTACAGCAACAGGATATGTGCGAGCAGGAACAGTAGTTAGAAGTTTTAAAATTGTTGGGAAAATACCAAATTCATTGAAAAGTTTGAATATGGTATTAAGCCAAACATCAGGAGTACCGAGAGACTCATTATCACATTTTTTAAATTATATACAAGCTGATACAAAAAGTAAAAGAGACGCAGCACAAAGTGAGTATTCTCAAGCATATAAGAACAATCGTAAAAATTTAATTGAATCAAAAATTAATTATGCGGATCAACCGTTACAAGCCGATAGTAAGTCTAATTTACAAGATGCACTAAAACGTTATGTTTCAACTCCGAAGAAAAATTTGTCTGAATTATTTACATTTACATCACCACCATATCCATTAGATGTTGAGATTGAAATGGATGGATGTTATGGGTTTCGATTTGGCGATGTAATTACAGTAGAAGGATTACCTGCACAATATAGAAAATTTGTATTTACTATAACAAAAATTGATCATAATTTAACAGGCAATGATTGGTCGACAAAATTAACATGTTTAATGCGTCCAAGATTGGCAGCAGAACCTAGTCCATTTGATGAATTAAAGAGTGGCGTATCTAATTTATTTTCTAAAAGATCGAGTGAGTAATGAGACCTAGATTAAGATATAACAAAGAAGACATTACAGAAAATTTATTTACTTCTGGCAGTGAATGGATGACTGCTGATGGTATTGAATATAAAGGAGTGTATCATCGTTACTCAGATGGTACTATTTTAACGCTTGGAACATATGATCCTATAATATCCAAACCATTAATACCATATATACCTCAAAATCCAGATACTGAAATAGAACGAAAATACAGAACATTAAAGACTGGTCAAAAAACTAAGTATCAAGCCCCAGTAGCAAGTACGACTATTCCGACAGAAGATGACATCAACAAAGGATTCTTCAAACGCTATTTTATCGAAAAATTTGACGGACAAATATTTGAAATCTCTAAAGATACTCATGACTTGTACAAAAAGAAAAAGCTAGATCCAAATTTATACAAAGCCGTTGAATTGAGTTGGACTATAAAAGGTCCGCTACAAAATGAAACTATAGGCACCGTAACAACACCGAGTGTAGAAAATGCAAACCGCAAAGCAGTTACAGTTGCAGCCCGTACATGTCCTAAACTTGCAACCTTCATTACCAATTATTTAGAATTTGCTATTGTAGGCGACATACAAGTTCCTGCAGATATCAACGCATAACATTGTATTTTTGAAATAAATTCATTATTATAGTAATGTATGATAGTGGATGATGAATCAGAATTAGATGCGGTACTGCGGTATGTACGGGAGAGTGATAAGTGTCTTGTAGTTCCTGTTTATTCAGATGCTCAACAGCACGCAGCAGTGAATCGCATCTCTTGCATATACATTTATACTGATCAGGAAGTAGAACGCATCGTTCCTATACATCATTCTGAACAAATTAGGGGCTTTTCAAAACGTCTCTCCGACTTTCTTGAGTTAACGGGTATCTATGTTCACGACAAAAAGAACTGGCTTATATCGGGCGGAAATGAGGACTGCTACGATGTAAAAACTCTGTGGTGGTATACTTACGGCGAAGCATATGTAGATACACATTATCATCAGACAGCACATAAATTTTATTGGAGCAGACATCAAAATTTACAACATATAAATGCAATCATCCCAATCCAGCAGCATGCGGCAATGTGTCAAAAGATACGACAGTATGCATGGCCAATGATCATGAATGCACAACATACCCAATCATATTTATCATTCAATTCAAGATATCCACGAGTATTTGCAGAAATAGAACGTACGGGGCTATGTGTCAATGATTCATTTCGTGATGCTAAACTAGTTACAGCAGGCAAGGTTTATTCCAATTATCACTATCATACCGTAACTGGTAGACCTTCCAATGCATTTCGAGGTTTCAACTTTGCAGCAATGAACAAAGAAGATGGTACCCGAGATGCTTTTTGCTCCCAGCACGGAGCATTAGTTGAAATGGACTTTGATGCATACCACGTACGTTTAATTGCTCGTTTAATTAAATACAAATTGCCTGCATGCAGTGTACACGAATATTTTGGTCGATTTTATTTTGATACAACGACACTTACTGAAGAGCAGTATGAACAAAGCAAACAAATAACGTTTAGATTGTTGTACGGTGGTATTGACAAAGAGTTTTTAGAAATACCATATTTTCGACAAGTAAATGATTTAATTTGGAAGTTGTGGGGCGAATATAAAAAACAAGGATACATCACAACACCAGTTGAACGAAGACCAATTACAATGGAAGGTGTTGAACGAGTAACAGCAAATAAATTGTTCAACTACTATTTACAGGCGTTAGAAACTGAAGTCTCAGTCCGAAAAATGGAACGGGTTGTTGCATATTTGCAAGATAAAACTTCGAAGCTCATACTGTATACATATGATTCATTATTATTTGATGTCGACTCTGCAGAGGCACGTGAGGTAGTTCCCGCTCTTAGAACAATGATAGAAGAGGGAAACTTTCCAGTGAAACTGAAGTATGGAGATATTTATAGTAAAATGAAGAGTGTATCATAGTTATGGATATTATCAATAAAATTTTATTAGAATGGAGATACCAACTTCCAGCCGGCTATCCACAAACGGATTCTGATTACCATAAGTTAGGTGAAGTCTTATCAGAAATGACTGATTTAGATGCTGCTAGCATTCAACGCATTGTTGAACGTGCTCGAACAGGTAACATAATTACGGAACAGGAAGATGTTGATACAACAATCGATGATAAAATTGCGTCTATAGGTTTGCCATCTGATTTAAATACACAAATCATTACAATATACAATCAACTATCAGATTCTGATAAACAAAACTTTAACAAAAATTTTAGAACACATACAATCGAATCATTTGTTAATGGCGGCTGGAAAGCATTTGAAAAATTCTTTTTAGTTAACGTTGGCGGTGCAAGAGGTGGAATGGGTAATGGTGAAGTATCTGTTTTATTAGGCGTTCGAGATTCAAAACCAGGCGGCACGGCACAACATGATATTGTTATGTCAAATGGTGAGTGGGAAGTTAAGGAATTAAAATCAGGTAAATTTGACCCAGCTCGAGAAGGGTTAGCATCTAAATTTGCATTAACGGCAAAGATTGAAGATTTTTACAAAAATATTGTTGTTCCACTAAATGAAATTGGCGATCCATATCAAAGTTTAAAGCATATGGTAGATCCATCTTCAGCTGAAGAATTAAAAAAGTTGGTTATGATTTTTGAAACAAGATTTTCAGAAGCAATTGATGCTGATAAACTTGCTTCATATGAATGGAAAAAATCTGCATTTCATAATTGGTATGAAGGATTCAAAGAATTACACACAATATTTTATAAAACAAAACTAGATACAGACGTAAAAGACACACGAATGACTGTAAATGCTGCCGGGCAAAAACAATCATATTGGATATCTGATGATGATGCTGAAGAAATACAATTGGCAGCAGGTGAAGATGATACCGCTGATATATATGTTGGAGAACCTGTTAATAATGAAAATACAAATGCTGTTATTTGGTTTAAGCGTATAGAACGAAATGAATTTGTTAGAAACCCAAAACAATTTGTTTTTGAATTGGATACAATTAAGAATGAGTTTTTTACAAATATTTTAGGATTAGTTTGGTATAATTACAGAAATCCACAACCACACATTGGATTGCCAAACAATTTTGTGATCGACAATCTATCACAAGGAAGATACCGTTTTGTACTGCGTGAAGCGCCAGCATCACAAGGTTACCCGTACTTACAAGAACAAGGATAATAAATTGAAAACACAGTTATTATGTACATTCGCACATCGTAACGATTTGAATATAATAACAGATTATATACAATCGAAATACGAAATACCAGAACGCCGAATATTTGCATTTTCGAATGAACAACGACAAAATGATTTGTATTGCACATACAACGCAGACTCATATGGAGAACGGGGAGCAAATACAATTAGCATACATCGCAAAAAAGAAACTAATACATTGTATACAGTAAATGCAATGAATGAAGTAATCCGTAGTCAGAACAACGGCATATTAGACAAATCATTCATATTACCATGGGAACAATTTGAAAATTCATTCATTTTAACGGATGAAGATTCTGGGTATCGAGTAATTAGATTGAAATTTTTTCGCAAGATTACTTGGTAACAAAACTAAAAATACTTATATTTATATATGTAAAAGGCATCACATGAAAAAGAAAAATATTTTAGCAGAAAACATGAAAAGATTCGCAACCAAGAATCTTGCAGAACAAGAAACGCCGTATCAATCTCTAGGACAAAAAGGTGAAATTCCAATGCTTGACCCAGAAGCAGATACAGCTCATTCCGAACAAACTCTTGACCTATTAGCTAAGTCATATGAGCTTATCAAACCAAAACGTCTTGATATGACAGAATTTAAAAATGATGTTCGTGACCTTGTTTCTATTTACAAAGACAAACCAGCTGGGACAGCAACTATGACTGCTTATATGAACGCATTCAGAGAATTGTATCCAATCGTCCAAACACGTTCAGATTTTAAAGGCATTTTGACTACTGTTACTAATAAAATAGCACATTTGTTAGGACATGCAAGAAGTATAGAACAAGGAGATACAAGCAATTACGGGTATCGTGTACACCCATGGCAAAAATCAAAAGGTATATAATTAGCAACCCAAACAATAATTAAACAATTAAACATTTATCTTGGATTAACGTCCAAAACTTATTATAATAATTTAAATAATTAATCTTTTTACTAATTTAAACAATTAAGGAGTACTTACTATGGCACTAGATTTAGATGCAATTAAGAACAAACTAAGTTCACTGAACAATCAAGACAACAAGAAGTCTAACCTATGGCGACCGACAGAGGGCAAGCAGCGTATCCGCATTGTACCTTACGTTCACCGCAAAGAAAATCCATTCCTGGAACTTTATTTTCACTACGACATTCCAAAGCGTAGTATGCTTTCCCCGATTACTCATGGTAATCCAGATCCAATTGTAGAATTCGCTGATAAACTTAAAAAGACCGGCGACAAAGATGATTGGTTAATGGGTCGCAAAATTGAGCCAAAGATGAGAACATATGTTCCTGTCATCGTAAGAGGTAAGGAAGAAGAAGGTGTTAAATTTTGGGGATTTGGGAAAACAATCTACACAGAACTTCTTTCGATCATTGCTGATGCAGATTATGGAGATATCACTGATTTGAGAAATGGACGTGATATTGATGTAGAATTTACACCCGCAGAAGGAGGAGGATATCCTAAGACTGCAATTCGTGTGAAGCCAAATAAATCTGCAGCTACTGAAGATAAAGCCGTTGCAGAGCTTATCATGAAGCAGCCTAAGATTGAGGATATCTATCCAGAGCCTGATTATTCAGATCTTGAAGATGCTCTTAAAGCGTGGATGAATCCAGAAAATGCTGATTCGGATGTAGAACAAGAAACTTCGTCTACTACAACAGATGAGGTTGCATCAGAATCACCAAAAGCGACAGCAACATCAGATGTAGGAGCTGCATTTGATGATCTTTTCAATGAATAAATAACAAGGAGCAATTTATGGCTAAAAAGTCAAAGAGTAAGGATGAACTGGAAGATTCATTAGCAGAAACATTAGCAGAAGCAGTTAATACACAGTTCAAAGGTCAAAATTACAAGACCGCATTCTTTCTTGAAGGTGATAATGATGCTCCGACCAATGTAAAGGAATGGATATCGTCAGGACACTCAATGTTGGATTTGGCGATATCCAATCGTCCTCACGGAGGATTTCCAGTTGGAAGGATCACAGAAATTACGGGGTTAGAAGCTTCGGGTAAGTCGCTATTAGCAGCTCACACGTTGGCAGAAACTCAAAAGAGAGGTGGATTAGCAGTTTACATTGATACTGAGTCTGCAACATCGGCGGAGTTTTTAACTGCTATTGGTGTTGATCTAAAATCAATGCTTTATGTACCTTTAGAAACAATTGAAGAAATTTTTGAAACTATTGAAACAATTGTTGAAA
>Ga0070747_1001616_pt1 | contig 10914 bp, 10 predicted proteins | sample VirMetDEL_Mar_31_FD_77321 | JGI IMG/M metagenome (GOLD analysis project Ga0070747, IMG submission 77321) | Aqueous microbial communities from the Delaware River and Bay under freshwater to marine salinity gradient to study organic matter... | ecosystem: Environmental > Aquatic > Marine > Coastal...
CCTGTCTGCAGCCTGTAGAGCCTTGGGCACTTTCAAGTTGTACAGCTCCTGACTTATGCCCAGGGCTCGCTGCTCGCTGCTTAGGTTAATTCTAGGCTGCACAGGTAGGTAGATTGTGCTCATGTGATGCCGTAAAAGGTCATTATGTTAGACTCAATTCCTGCCCTGTTGCTGGTTTGGTCACTGCTCCAGTAGATCACCTCCTGCTGGTTTGCGTCTGCATTGAAGGAATTGTTCCAAAAGCACATACCTACATCAGTGGCCATGTCTACGCCTGTGGCCGTGCTGCTAATGGTAGATAATGCTGTGCCGTCTAAGCTGGGGGCTGCGTCATAGCTGGGCCGCTTTATCATTGAATGCAGATGCTGGTTCTGATCAGCTGAGGTGCTCACGTTTGTAGCCCCATGGAAGTAATAGAAGAAGGCTCCGTTTCCGCTATAGTAGGGCGCATACCATCTTTTGTTTGGATAGCTTGCGCTGTTGCCACTTAGCGAAAGCCCTACCTGCCCAGAAGTGGTGCTGTTAAACCTCATCACGCACATGCTGGTGAGCGTCCCAATATCCAGCCCGCTGTTGTCAATCTTCAGCGATTCCAAAGAACTCCTGACAAAGCTCAGGGCTGGCTTGCTGTTGACGTAGTACACGCCTGACCCGTTGTAGATGTCCGGCTGCCTTTGGCCTGTGGGCTGTACAGCATTGTCCCCGTTGCCTGACTGGTCGTAGAATATTGATACTTTGCCCTGGGCTGTGCCGCAAAAGGTTGCGATGGCTGCCACATCTACCAGCCCGTTGCTATCAAAGCCAATGTCCTGCTCGCTGCCATCATTCTGACGGACCACACGCAGACAGCTGCCTGTGTATGCCGTGCGCAACTTGCGAACTGAAAAGGCAGCGGCTGCATTGGTGTAAATGTCTAGCAGTAGATTGGCTGCGGCTGTAGTAGTGCGCACAATCTTTATGGACAATGGCAGTGTGCCCCTGGTGTTGGCTGTGCCGTCTGTCTCATTTAAGCCAAGGAGCAGGGCCGCTTTAGCTGTGGCATAGGTGGCGTTATCTGCTGGCTGTGTGGTGTACTCTGTCCAGTCAGCAGCTGTGTCTGGGTCAGCTTCAAACTTGTCAGAAAAATACAGGGTGCGGTTGATGGTGTCCGTCACTCCGCTGTCACTGGTAGGGCTTTCTGCAAAGCCGTCGCCATCGGCGCGCGCTGTATAGTACAGCTCCACGTTGGCTGTGGCTCCGCTGCGCTCAGCCTCTGCCTCGGTGCTATAGCGATCGTGATAGCTAACGCCCCCAGCCGTTGGCGTGACGTTGGCCCACCTGCCTGCGATGCTGTTATACTCTATGATCTGGCCATCTGTCGGGCTGCTGATTTTAACGTCACCTAAGTAGCTGAGCTGCACGCTGCTCTCACCCCCGCCTGCACCGCTTGTCCGTGTGACGTTGGCCACGTCATCCTCTACGTCTGCAATCTGTTCGCTTAAGTCCCTTCTGCCTTTGCGCACGCTATCTGTTACGCTTGTAATGCTGTCCGATACGCTATGGACCAGCTCGATGCTTTTGCGTACAGCCGTGACTTCATCGGGGTCTAAAGTGCCCAACGTCTTGACAGCTATCAAATCCAAGTCATACAGATCTGCGGCTGCTTCATAGCGCATGCTGGTCACCATCCAATTTTTGGACAGAAAGCGCGGGCTCATTAGTGGGTCTAAGATGATCTCACTTTGAAAGTCTCCGTGGTACGCCTCCTGCTGTTCTCCGAAGTGTTCGAGCCTATCGATGCACAGCAGTGTGGCCAAAGCGGTGGTGCTTGTGGTGTTATTGCTTGTAAAGCCTTCCACATTGTTTCCAGCTGGGTCTACTAAAGCCGCGCTGTTGAAGTTGTAGACGTCATCTGAGGGGCCTTCGGCGTAGAAGCCTTCTGTTATTGTAAGCTCTTCCGTGGCTCCGTTGCTCAGCTCCGCGCCAAAGGTTAGAATATCTCCGTTATCTGTGCCATCACCAATGTATGCGGCTAAATCTCCAAAAATCTTAGAATTTACACTATTGTAGATTTCAGGCCCAACTAAAAAAGCATCGGGGTTGGCTGCTGTCGCCACGCCATTGTAGCCACGCACTTGCATTGTGACCTCTAAGGTAGCTGTCTGTGCAGCTCCCAAGGTGGGTGTAGTAAATTCAAAATCTACCTGGTTGGTCACAGGGTCTCCGAAGTAGTTTTCATGCCCGTTGCGCAGTACGTCTGTCCAGAAGTGCACTCGGCTGCTGCTGTCTGTTGTCCAAGTGTAGATATCCGGCTCTGAGGTATTAAAGATTGTTGCACCATCTACGCCGCCACCTGGTGGATCATATAGCAAGCTGCTGTCTACCTCTGTCGTGCTAAAGTCGTGGGCAATGTTGCGCTTTAGGTATTTGCTGCCTACCCTTACAGATAGCTCTATTCTCCACCTGCTAATCCTGCTCTGTGGGTCGTAGGATGGGGTGCTAGTGTATGTCCATGGCAAGCGCACCGCAGCAAAGCCCCGAACCTTTACAGTATTGTCTCCGCCTATGTCTGTGTCTGCGCTGCCCGAGATGGTGAGCAATGTCGGCTCGCCTGTAGCAGTGTGGCCTACTGGCCTGAACTCGTTAGGGTATAGCTGACGCGATCCCGCAAAGGGTGTGTTGCCAAAGTAGTTTATGTCCCTGGTGATCTTGCGCACAGCTGGCAGGTAGTAGAACTCACCGCCCAGCCTGTGCCTGTCGCTTTGGTTGATGTTTACAGCGATAGCAATATTGCTCCCGCTGGACACCACCCCTTCCTTTGTGCTGCTTAGCACGTCCTGCAGTAGGCTGGCTGTGCTCATAACCTTAGCGATAGGCATGAGCATCCAAGTGCCCCGGTACATAAACAGCCGAGCATTCATCATACTGCAGATCTGAACCAGCATATCTTCTGCCGTGCCCACAGTGCGCTGCCCTAGCTCTGGATCATACGTGGTGGCTCCGAAGCTCACGTCTTCAAGGAACGTATGCCCAGCCGTGCCAGTGACGGGGGCCACGTCTTGCGGTGCTAACAGGTAAGGCTCAGAGGTTGTGTAGATAGCCCGCTGCTGTGGGATGCCTGCCAAACTTGTAAGCAAATGGTCCAGAGTGCTGCTGGTGGTGATGCCTATTAAGCTTGGGTCGTAGTCTTGACGGCTCAGAGTAGCCAGCCCGCAAATGGCTTCTAACTCAATGGCAAAGGGCCGGGCTTGGTCTGGTATCCGTATGCTCTCAGGCGTAAGCATCCCCAGCCAATGCCTTTGATCTGTGCCGTCTGGGTCCTCGCGCACCTCAATGATAAACTTGCCTTCTGCAAAGTCCGCAAGGTCTGTAAGCAGTGTCTGCTGCGCGGATGTTTCAACCATCATATGCACAGTGCATGTGCTGGGCATCAATGGGCTAAAGACATCTTTTCCGCCAAAGTAAGACAGCACAAAGCCAGGGGCTGCACAGCTGAATTCTTCAGCATCCCCGCTGAAGTCTGTGTCTATCACATTTACGCGCCATGTGTTGCCGCGCTCTGTGCTGAATTCGCTGTAAAATCTTAGTGCCATTAGATCAAGGTGCTGGTGTACTGCCTGCGTGCGTGGTTCTTGTCCCTGTTGCCAGTAAACAGCAAGTCCCTCCCGCTGACTCTGGCTGACAGGTTGCCGCCACCCATCATCCCTTTTAATTTGCTCAGGGGCGCAATTACTTCCGGGTTGGATTTCGCGCCTGCGTACTCGCCTGCAAGAATGTGGCTAGGTCCGCTGACTATTCCGCCTTCGGCCATGGGCGTTGCGCCTGGTATGCCAAAGCCTTGCTTTAGGAAGCTGCCTAGTGTGCCCACGCTGCCACCAGTTAACACAGTCAACACCGCGAAGGCTGCCACCATGCTGGCCAGCTTAATAAGCAGCTGCTGCAAGATGTCGCCCATAATTTGGCCAAAGCTCTTGCCACCTTCTGCCAGCTGGCTAAACACATTCTGAATCCCTCCCGCTAAAGTTTGGCCAAAAGAAAGCATGCTGCTCTGAAAATCTTCCAGCCTTTTTTTTGCGTTCTGTACTGTGGTGTTTACGCCTTCATCTGCTTCCGCTATCTGTTCATCTGACAGCCTGAACATAGATGCAAGGCTCTGCACGCCGCTGCCATCGTCTGCACCTTCTCCTAGTTTTTCAAGCAGCCCGCCCACGTTTAGCTTATCCGGATCAAGGCCAAGCTTTTCGCCCACCTTCATAGCCGCGTTTAATCTTTCTTGGGCTGCGGTCAAGTCATCGGTTACGTCTGTCACGTCCTCGGTGCTTTCCGCTGAAGCGTCTAGACGATCCTGCAGCTCTTGCAGAATAATGGCCCGCTCCTGCTCAATCTTCACGCTGGCAGCCACTGCCTGCTTATGCTCTAACGTAGCGTTATTGTTTTTTGCTACCTCACCGCGCACCATATTAATCTGGTCGGCTGCCTCGCCATTGATGCGTGCGTAGATGTCGGCCCCTTTATTGGCAGCCTCCATGGTGGTGTTATTCTCTTTTTGCTGTGCGTCAAGTTCAGCCAGCCGCTTCTGCAGGTTCTCTGTGGACTCTGTGGCTGCCTTGCCTTTAAGTTCACTGCTCAAACTCTTATAAGCTGCCCTCGTTTTGTTCAGCCTATCTGTGAGCCGCTTGTTAAGTTTGCTGGCCTTTATGGTCCTGGCATTTAGTAGGAGGTAGCCAGTAGCCAAGGCAGCAGCCGAGGCCAGTATTAGCGGAAACAAAGGGTTTAATGCAAGCATGGCAATACGTGACTGCATAACGGCTGCCTTAAAAACTACAAAGGCTTGGCGGGCTGCCAAAAGCTGTGGGCCTAGCAAAAGCAAAGGGCCAGCGGCTGCAGTCAAAAGCCCTAGCACGCCCAGCACATTTCTGATAGGGCCAGGCAATTTGCTGAAGGCTGAAGCCATGGCAGCCACAGCGTTGGCTACAGCGTTGGCCACAGGCGCAAAGCTCTGACCAAAAGAAATGGCTACAGCTTCTAGCGCACTACCCATGCGCTTGAACGCTCCTTCTGTAGTGTCGTCCATTATAGCAGCCATCTTCTGAGCTGCTCCGCTGCTGTTTTCGTATTGCTCGGTCAGCTGCTCAATGGCTCCCGTGCTTTTAGTCAGAACCAGAAGCGCACTCATGGCGTTTCGGCCTACCTCATCTTTTGCGTCTGCTAGTTCTATGCCTTCATCTGCCAGCTGCTTGATGGCTTCAGCTGCTGGCTTTCCTGTGTCGGCCATCTCGGTGAAAATCCGACGCAAAGCCGTTCCCGCTTGGCTGCCCTTTATGCCTGCATTCGCCAAAGCTGCAAGCATCGCGGTGGACTGCTCTAAGCTTACGCCTGCAGCTTTGGCTACGGGAGCCAGAAACTTCATGCTATTGCTGAAGGTGTCCATGTCCAGCGCACTGCTGCTAAAGCTGGCAGCCATCACGTCCACCATGCGGCTGGTTTGATCTGCTTCTAAACCAAAGCCGCGAAGGGTAGCGCCAGCCACGCTTGCGGCTTGGCTTAGATCCGAATCTGTAGCCTGTGCCAAAGCCAAAGTGCTAGCCGTCACTTGGTCTATCTCTGCCGTGGTGAATCCTAGCTTACTAAATTCTAGCATTAAGCCTGCCACTTCTGTGCTGGTAAAGCGCGTAGTTGCCCCCAGCTCCCTGGCTTTGGCTTCCAGCATACTGAACTGCTCGCCTGTTGCACCGCTTACAGCCTTCACCTTCGCCATGCTCTGCTCAAAGGTGGCGAAAGTTTTTACTGCGTTAGCTCCAAACAAAGCCAGGGGTGCAGTAAAGGCAGCAGTCATCTGCGTGCCTGCCTGCTTCATCATGGCCGTTACGTTGCCAGTGGCTGCCCGCACATCCTTGCGCATCTTGCCCAGGGCTACGTTTAAATCTTTGGTTTTGGCTCCTATGTTAAGGGTTAGGTCACGCTGTGCCATTCTTAAAGTATTTCTGCAATGCTTGTAACTGCATCTTATTGTTCTCCTCTGTGCTTACCTCCTTGCCAGCTTTCTGCTCCCATGGGAACGTGCAGAGGTCGCTGGGCTTTATGCTTTTCTTACTATGGGGCTGTAGCAGTAAGCTGGCCAGCCATCTGGTTTGCGTCCACTGCTGCTGGTAGGCCCGCTCCTCAGCTTCGGCTGCTCCCTTCATGGCTGCCATCAGCTGCTGCAGTGTCAGCTCATAAAAGACAGAAGGGCTGAAACGTAAAACGCCCAGCCCTATCTGCATCATATCCTCAAAGGTTAGCGGCTTATGGCTTCCCTTTTTTTTTCCCTTCAGCCTCTGAGCTGTCATCTCCACCCATCAAGCTGTTCAGCACTGTGGTGAGGTAGGTGACATCCTTTAGGTCAATCATGTCCAGCCAGGCCTTTGTAGTCAGCGTGAACTTCTCGCCTTCGGCGCGGGCTCCGTGCTTGGCAAAGTAGTACAGCATCTTGCTGGTATCTACCAGGCCTTCCAATTCGTGCAGCTTAATGCCTTCTTTCTGTTGGGCTTCCTCAATTGCCAGCATGGTGGCCCGCAGTGGGAACTGCTCCCCCCCTAGGGTCATAATCATACTGCAGTCAAGTCGCTGTCTACGTTCAGCTCAAAGCTGCCGCTTACGGTTACGTTCTCCTCTGTAGCTCCTGAAAATGAGAGCTCAGTAAGTACTCCGTTTGCATTAATCTGAAAGCCTGCAGGCCCAACGACAAAGGCAGCAGGCGTGCGTGCGCTGGCTGCTGTCATGGTGGCCGCGATCGTTTGCCAGTCTGCGTAATCGTCGCCATCTAGCAACGCGCTAAAGGAACCGCTGCAGCTGGTAACGCCTGGCAGAACCGAGCGTAGGCCGTTGCTGTCTTTGGTGACTACCTCACGCGTGCTTTGGCTGAAGCTGAAGCTTACCTCTGTTTCTTCAGCCACTGCTGTAGTTGCAATGGTGCTAATCTTGAATGATGTGCCGTTGAGTACTGCCATGTCTTTACTTTTTTCTCTTGCCTGAGATGGTTTGAATGATCACGCGCAAGTAGCCCACAATTTGGTCATCTTTCTTGCTAGGTGTCAGGGACACAATAGCGTCGGCGGCTGCCAGCAAAGCCAGAAGCACGAAAGCCCAGTTATCTGTAATCAATTCCATCTGTCTGCAAGATAGGCAATTACGCCAATCTCTCAACCTCTATCAGGCCGCTTTTGCAATAAACTGCACCCCCGTGATTGCTTGCGTCGTAGGCGTGAACGCTCACCCTTTGATTAGCTGTGAGGTACAGCACAGCAGACAGCTGGGCAGGTTGATCTGTTACTTGGTGCTGGCCTGCTATAGTGCCTCCAGCCTCTGGCCCCTGCTTGCTCGCCTCCACCATGAAGTAGAATCTAAAGCTGTGGTGCTGGGTGTCGCTGGTCATGTTCAGGGTGCATGTAAACCTATGCCAGCCGTCTACACTGCTTTGGATTAAGCCACCGCTGTTGCTGGTAATGTGCGTGCCGCTTGTCTGCCCTTCTTCATTAAATGGTAGGTTGACAGCTGTTTGGCTGGTGAAGTCTATAGCCTGCGCCCCTCCTTCTAAGTATGTGGTGCTGGGGGTGAAGGCTGCGTATTCCCACACAGGGACGTAATTAGCAATGCCCGCGCCTGCGCCCCCGCTTTGGTCAATGGTCAACGTGCCAGCTGGGAATTTCAGAGTGCTGCAGCCTCCCTGCGGTGTGCCGTCGGTTTCTTGTATGGTTATGCTGCTTGCGTTTAGAGGCAGCAGGGTAGCGGCTGGGGCACTGCCTACGCGTAAAATGCGCACGCTATAGATCTGCTCAATATAGTAGCACTCCTGAGCTTCGTTATAGGCTACCTCTCCCGTCTCAAATTGGACGCTTTGAACCTCTACCCCGCCAAAGGTTCCAGCGTTGCGGTCTAAGGCCGTTCTGCATTCCGCGCCAATCGTCATGCATTGGCCATAGTTCTGGCTCATTATGTACACCTCTAGCGTGCTGTCATCCATGGTGCTGGTGCTGTCCTTCTGATTCGTGGGCTGGATGTTCTGAATGCTGTACACCACAAAAGGAAAATCTGTGCTCTCCGGTGCTACCTCTGGATGCACAGTCGTTCCACCGCTTAAGCTTGCGCCTGTGAGGATTGAGTAAATAGCCTTTCCTGTTTCCATGGTTACCAGTGTTTTTCTATGAAGTTTGCGTGCTCTCTTATCAATGCAGGCACAATTTTCTTGCGTGCGCGGGCCATGCCTTTAGCTGCAAAGCCTCGGTTTTTGCCCGGACCAAACCTATTGCGCCCCTTGTCTACAATTTCAGCAAACCAGCTATCAGATCGGTTGACTTGGCTAAAGCCTCGCTTTAAGAAAGTTCCAGAGCTTTTTGGCCCCAGCCATACATTCGTGCCATTCTTTGGCTTGATTACTTTAATGCTGCGCTTTAGCGTGCCTGGCATAATGTCCTGAGATGGTCCGCGCTTGCCGCCTTCATAGCGCGGTGAGCTTGGGCCTTTTCTTCGCACCCTTACTTTGCCGCCTTGCTGTACAGCACTCCTGTAGGCTGCCACGCCTTTGGTGGCTGCCTTTACGTTCATTTCTTTAATCTCCGCCTGCTTAGCACCATGCAATTTGCTCAGCTTCTCTGTGGCTTTTAAAAGCTTGTCAAGCTCTAACCAGTCAGCTCTGAACTCCATCACCTAATTCTGTGCAGTAAATTCTCAAGCCGTCCCGTCTGCCTATTTCTTCAAATCCTTGAATGTTGTACTGCTTGCCCTCCCAGTGCACTCTATCTGTGTGCAGAATCATCTCACTGCTGCCTGCAAAGCCTTTGTCTGGATGATCCACTATAAACACAGTGCGTGCCTGCGGAAACAATTGGAAGGCTGCCAGGCTTTCGGAGGCTGCCCGCGATCCCCTAGGCATAAGCTCAGCCCATAGATTCTTGAACTCTGCCCAGGTGTTGGCACTGGTGGAGCCGTAAGCGTCAAGCGTGGCAGCTTGCCTGACGATTTGAATATATCTGTCCCGCCTGCCTGCCTGCTTCATGGCTGCAAGATGTTGCGGTATTGACTCAGCAAAGCCTCCACGCCTACCTGAATTTGATAGCTGGTGCGATCCGTTACTTGTTGCCTGTTTTCATACAGATGTGCAGCCAGTAACCGCACAGCGTGCACCATAGGCTCAGGCGGTGTAGCGTGGCCATAGGTGAAGGCAATGCGCACAGGGTAATGGCTGTAGTCGTAGACGCTGGGAGAGTCTACAAAGGCAATGACTGCGGGCTGGGTGCTGAAGTCAAAATAGTATTGACTCGTTGCCATGGTTGTGAGATCGTCTTCTGCTGTGCTGCTGGTGGTTTGATACTTGACAGAAGATAAGGCTGTGACCGGACCCACGGCAAAAGCTGTGCGATGGAAGCCACGCAAGTGGCCCACGGCTGTAGTGGTGTGCAGCTTGCTGTTGGTGTAGCCCTCTACCCACATGCATGCAGCGTCACGCAGGCTAGCTATCAAAGCATCTTCAACGTTATGCGTTACCCTAAGGTGCTGCTTTAAGTCTGCGGTGCTGAGCACGCTGCTGTAGTCTGGTGCGCTGCTGGTGTTCTCTATTCTCATGCTGTCTCAAAATGCAGAAAGGCCATGGCTCACGCCACAGCCTTTCCATACCAAATCGCTGGCCCCTTGTCACGGGCCGCACATTTACGCGTTATTCCCCGTGTAGCAGGCTACGGCTGCTGCTTGGCGGATACCAAAGTCGAAAAATCTGTTGCAGTGTAAAGTTACGGTCCCATTAGTGGCGTTGCTCCCGTACACATCAGCGAGCAAGTCCAGCCCCCCAAAAAATGCCAAGATGCCAGCCTGTCCGAAGTTTCCGTAGGCAAAAGGCTGAGATGAAGCTTTAGCCAAGTACGGGGTCACAGTGTAGTTGTACTGCGGGAGCAATGAGCTCACAGCGTCAACGCCTGCCAATCCACGCAGCACTTTGTGCGCGTCTGTACCTGATACCAAACGTGATCCGTTGATGTCTGCGCCTGCTGCCACAATTGCGGCTTCTAAAGCATAGAGATCGTCTGCGGTGATAGTGCCTGTGGTGATGGCTCCAGTGGTGCAGTTGGTCAGAACGGAGTCGAAGCAATAATCGTCAATGAAGGCAGCCATAGCTGAACCCAAATCGCTTGCAATTACGCGCTCAACGTCTGCCCCTCCCTGCTCAATGAGCAAGCGGCTGTATTGCGTCTTGGCAGCTGCACGCTTTGGGGTCAACGTTACGCTGTCCATGTCCATTCCAGAGTCAGCTGCTGCGCCTACCTCTGCGTCATTGTTGCTTACTGGTGGATCACCTTCCGTAGTGGCAGTAGTCAAAGCCACAGATGCCGGGGTGCTGATGCGTGGGAACTGGATGTTACCAGTAGCCCCCGTGATCACAGTTGTACCTACCTGCTGAATAACAGCTGGGGCACGCAGAGCTTCAATAGCTCCAGGCACGTTGGTAGGTACGAAGCCATCGCCTGCGCCTTGGCCCTGTGCAAGGAAGTTGTCAGCTCCAGCGGCTGCACGCTCAAGGGCGATGCTGGGAATGCCAATGTTAGAGCTAACAGACAAGCCCATAGCTGCCTGCTCTGCTTTGCGCTCTTGCATCCATTCTGCTTCTGCTCCGCTGTGAGCGCGTTGGCTCATGGCGTTATTGATGGCACGCGTCAAGCTGAAGCGAGCGTTTACGCTGTTCACTTCAGACTGCTGGCTGTTGCTGGGGGCTGTAGAGTATGCCATAGCTTTTGCCTGCAATTCGCCCTGTCGCTTAAGCTCAATCTGCTTGTCTAGCTTCTCAATTTCTTTGTGCAGCGAACGTGCCAGGGTCATCTCATCCTGTGAGGGCTCTGTGCCTGCTGCGTCAATCTTGCCAAGCAGCTCTGTGTGCCGCTCATGCTTCTGCTCGCGCAAGGCTTGCAG
>Ga0070747_1001618_pt1 | contig 10905 bp, 3 predicted proteins | sample VirMetDEL_Mar_31_FD_77321 | JGI IMG/M metagenome (GOLD analysis project Ga0070747, IMG submission 77321) | Aqueous microbial communities from the Delaware River and Bay under freshwater to marine salinity gradient to study organic matter... | ecosystem: Environmental > Aquatic > Marine > Coastal ...
AATCAAAGATCGAAATGGTCGTTGGACATACACCCGAATGGACAGCTTTGAAAACCAAGGAACCGCTGCTCGTAGGCAGGACTGGGGCCAAAACGTACAAAACTTTTAGGATATTATCATGGTAGCTTGGGGAACATTATTCAATATTGGCACTACGCTTTTGGGTGCTAGTGAAACTGCGAGTTCTGGTTCAGCCTCTCGTGCAGCGACAGCCGAACAGATCGCTATGCAGCGAGAGATGCTGGAGATGTCAAAGCTAAGAGAAGGCTATGACATCGATATGCGTAATAAGCAGCGAGATTCAATGGCGGCATACCAAGACACATTGAGGGAAGTCTTTAATCGGCTTGGTGCGCGTGACCCAGTAAACGCTCAGACCATTCAGAACGACACAAACACTTACTATGATCAGAACATGTATGACCTAAACCAAACATTGGATCGGGTTAACTCTCAAGGCTATGCAGGTCAAAGCTCACGAGGCATGTTGAACTCCTCTGTTGAAGATGATCGCAAACGAGAACTCACAGGTAAGTTCTACGGCTTATCTCAAAAAGCCAGAACAGATGCGGAGACTCGTGCGATGGCCAAGGCGAGTGACTACGAGAACTTAATAAACACTAACCGCAATAATATTACTAGCGAGTACGATGAATTCTATCAAAAGCCATTTGATATGGCAGGAGCTGCTCGTAAGTCAGATGGTTATGGTGCTTTAAATTCAGCAGGAATGATGGCCGACTCTGTAGCAACCAATGCAGGAACCTACGCTAGAGACACGCAAAAAGCATTTGGTCGTGAACTAGAGAATCTTCGAGAGAATGACTGGAGCTTTAGCAATTACACTCGACCAAAAGATAAGGAGGACTAATAATGTTTGCAGGGATCATGTCGGGTATAAATGCCCAGAGAAAAGAGAACACATCGAACCGCAGAGAGTCCACTAAGTTATTCAATGACTACCTTGCTAAGACACGCGAGCTTGGTCTTGACCTTACCGAGGAAGATTTAACAGGCAACTGGAATAGCAATGCGTCTGGCGTTAATCGAAAGTATGCACCAACCAGAGATCGTATGCAGTCGATCATTGCCGCCAACACTGACTACAACGATAGAGTAGTAGCCAAACAATCCTTTGATGATCTGGTGCAAAGCCAGAAAGTTGATGAGATGGTAGAGCAGATGGTTAAGAAGGGGTTTAATGAAAATATTTATTCCGAAGACAGCTCTACGCTAAACGAAAGTATGCTGGCTCAGTTTGGTGACAACCAGATGCTGACAGACTCCTACAATTTAAGGTACAAAAATGGAATGGGCTTATCAGCAGCTCACAAGGCATACGAAAGTAGCCAGATTATTGATGCGTTTGATAAAATTGAAAGGCTAAACAAGGGAGGCGTATTTGATCCAAAAGAAATTCAAGGCTTTCTCCCAGATGTACCTCCACATATTATTGCAGCGGCAACTGAAAAAGCTAAAACCTCTTACGATCAGTCTCAGCAAGTATTTGAAGAGCAGCGGTTTGCAGTGCAAGTTGGAAACCGAAATTCTGCAATGGCTGAAATATCCACTAAGGTCAAGCTAGGAGATGTCACTCCAGAAAATGTTAAGTTGATTATGGAGCGATATAAAATAACTGATCCAGTGCAGCAGCAAATGGTCTTGGATTACTACCAGCTTGAATCAAAGAAAATGTCTCAAGCCAGTATGGAGAAGTTCAACACTCAGGTTGATACTCGAACTGTTAAATCAAACCAAGATATAGCAGAAACGATAGCGTCCACAAAGAAAATGAATACGGGTAACATATCCCCATACTTGGGGGAGTTTGACTCTGGGATAATAGGTGCAGTCACTACTCTGGCCAACAAATATGTTATTAGCCTAGATAACATTAACCAGATAAAAAGTGACATACAGGCGAAGATGGCGACAGACCCAGACTTTTTCAAAAAGAGTCCTCAAGCTATCCAAAATTATTTAGAAGATTATTTGAAAACAAATCAAACCCCAACTTATTTAAACTTGGAGTCTCAGTATCGGAATCAAGCAGTCGAAACCATTGGATCAAAGCAGTATACGCCAGAGACCTTTGAGTCTGTGTACGTTGGAGACATGGGTTATGATGGTAATAATTATCTTATGCGCTTGCAGAGGGCATCTGACAGTGGAAACTACCCAGCTTTTATGCAAGCTCAAGCAGAGCTAAAGCTAGAGCTTGAGAGAGTTATACACGATCTAAGTAATCGTAGAGCTAATCCTCAAAAGTCATTCGGGCCTTATGCTTCGGATGAAGAGGTTCAGAGGGTAATGGCTTTAGCTTACACTACGATAACTGGTCTTCAAACAAATGCAGCACAAATACCTGTTCCAGAAGACACTCGCTCTAAAGTACCTAAACCTATTCAAGACCTAGTTGATCAAGCTCAAGATAGGATTGAGAATCTGAAAAGTGGAGACGAAAAAATGGTGGTAGGAGGACTTAGAGGAAGTTCTACTACACTTGTCCCTACTCACCCAACTGTATTAGCGGAGATAAAGAAACTAGAAGATCAAATTACTAATAGTTTAGCTCCGTATAATATCTAGCTAGGACGACCAAAACTCGGCACTCCAATAAAGTTTCCTTAATTTATTAATTTCGGAAACTGGAGTACCGAAAATGAGCATATTTACAAAACGTCAGCAAGAAGGTGCATTAAGAGTTGCACAAGAATTAGCATCCAAGAATGTTCAAGGCAACCCTTCCGCATACCTCACAGAAACCCCTGCAAACAAACTACTAACTGACCCTCGTGCTCTGGCCGATGTCCGTGAATACTATGCCCAGTATCATGGGAAGTTATTTGCAGACGACAAAGAAATGCTCGAAGAGTTTCACGAAGATCAATCGTGGGACAACCTTAACACCATCGGTACTGGCCTAGCATGGGCCGAAGCCTCTGGCGCAGATGAAAAGAAAAGCGCACACATGGCGCGACTCGCATCTCTTTATGAAGCCATCCCAGACCTTAATGCGGAAGGTGGCTTTGCTGATCACATAGGTGGCTTTGACGCTGCGCTAAACATAGGACAATCCCTCTTAGCTGACCCACTAAACCTTCTTGGTTTTGGTGCTGGTGGTATGGTCGCTAAAGGCGCAGCTCGAACTGCTATGGCGACAGGCAAAGGTGGCATGGGAGCTGGAATAAAGGCCGCTGGAATACGAGGCGCAAAAGTTGAAGGCGCACTCGCTGCTCCTATCGCTTTAGGTCAAGACGCACTGATGCAAGGCTTCCAACAAGAAGTCGGTCTGCGTGACGAATACTCTGTAGGCCAAGGCGCAATGGCAGCAGGAATCGGTGGAATCGGTGGCGGTATTCTAGGCGGCATCATGGGTGCTGTTGCTGGCGTATGGGGTGCTCGTATTGGAGTAAAGGAAGCCCAGAAATTAATGGACGCTGGTTACACTCCCGATACTATTCCAAACATGACTCAAGCAGAGATCGATGGGTTCCTTGATCCTCTGGCTGTTACTCCAAACATGGAAGCGCAAGCGGCTCGAAATGCAGAGGCCGATCAATACGATTTACCTCCTTCTCAGCGAGGCTTCCAGTCTCCACTAAATGAAACGCCAGCCCCTAAAGCCGATGCAGATACTGACATTGACATTGATTATGACAATGACATGGATGTTATGGATCGTGCTAGGGATACCTACGAGCAACAAAAAAGAAACGCTACAACTCAAGAAGATGCCGATCTAATTGAGAAAGATTTAGTCTCCATCATCGCTAGGCAAGCACGATACAGGAACATTGGCCCTCGCCTTATTGAGATAGAGCAAGAGCTAGGTTCTGCTGGCCTAACTAATAAGCAGCGTTCAGCATTAACAAGAGAGCTTGCTGCTTTAAGAAAAGAACAAGACGAAGTTCGCAAACTAGCTAAAGCATTAGAGTCACAAGGCAAGGCCATAGAACTTCCAGCAGAGGAAACTGTGGACAATCCTGTGGCTGTCGATGCCACTACTCCAGAAGCAACCACTACTCCAGAAGCAGAAGTGGCTGACCCTATTGTAGATGCGGTTGTTGAAACCACTCCCACTAAAATGGGTGCTCCAAAAGGAGAGATTAGTGATGACGCAGCAGCTCTTTTACGAGAGCTAGGCACTCCTCAAAATAAAATTGATCAAGCTAAAAACGCAGACGCAAGAACTCGCAAGCGTCTTTTATCTAAGATTGTTAAATCAAAGAATCTTTTAGAGCCTAACGAAAAAGTCACAGACCTTACTCTGACTGAATTAGTTTCTCGTGTTAAGGCTTACACCGATGCCAACCCTGTTACTCCAGAGCCAGAAGTGGCTGCTCCAGCAGTAGCTCCTAAGACTCCAACCATAGAAGAAGTGGCTGAAAAAGCTAAGGAGACTATTTCTCCAGAAGCAGTGCCAGGTCGAAGAGTGATTGGAGAAGAAGTTGGAGAAGTAGATGGGACAGAAGCAACCACTGCGACAATGGAAGCTGACATGCCTAACTTGGATGATGAACCATCCATTGAGGACATTGTTGCTCGCCTCCGAGCAATGCCAGCTTACAAGCCAGATAAACCCACCACCACAGATGCCACTCCAGAAGCTGCTAGTCCTGTTGATCCAGAACCTTTTGTGGCCGTTGCTCCTAAAGCAGATGACCCAGAACCACTTGCATTAGATAGTTTAGAAACAACGACTCTAACTGACTTAGGGTTAAATGACGCTGATCGTCAGAACCTAATTACAGCCCTTAAACTACTTTATACCGAGAAAGGTTTAAAGCTGGCGATGAATGTTTCTAAAATGACAGTTGAAGACTTAGAAATGCTTGCTATGGATCTCACCGCAACAAGGTGGCCAAAGAATCTAAAGACTTTTCAACCTCGCATGAATGCAGTACGAGTGGTCGAAGAACTACGAGCTAAACTTCTACCGAATGGTGTTCAAAGGAATACACAGTCTCGTCAAGAAGCTATCAAGCAAATCAAGAATAAGTTTAGTAAGTATGGCGACACATTTACCGATAACGCGATTGCATTCTTGCACCGATTTGATGAGCTGGGTTATGAAGATAAAGCTCCCATATTTAGTGACAACTCAAAAGAAGGTGATTATTTTGGTCAGAACTCAGATCGGAACAATATCAATCTGAATAGACCGAACAATAAAAAACCAGTTGTCACTCCCCGTCTGGCTACTTACTACCACGAGATGGCTCACTGGATGTATGGAAACATACTAACTCCATCTCAGCGCATCGAGTTTATGGATGCGATGGGCAAGTATTATGTAGATGGAAAACTGGACAACGAAAAGCTGTGGTCAGCTTTACCTGGGAGATAAATTTTATGCCAGAGGTAACTCTAAATTAGAATTAGAGGAAGGGAGGCAGTTTCTTTATACAACCAATTCAGATGAGTCTCCTCAAGAATTATTCGCAGAATCATTCTCTATGTTTGCAATGCGATCTCATGCTTCTCCTGACGCGCAGCTTGAATCTTTCTTTAAGCAAGTTCAGCAATATTTTGAATACCTCTATGATCGATACATTAAACAGACAGCAAAAATAGACCCAGACCTAGAGCGATTGTTCATTAACATCATCCCTAATGAAAAGCAGCATAGGGACTTACTAACTGATGGAGCTGTAAAAGTTTCCGTAGAGGATGCAAAGCCAAAGACAAAGACGGGAGAGTATATTCGCCTCCGTTTGGATCAAGCTATTAACGCAAACAGTACGATTGAGGATTCTCTTGGAAGTACATCCATTATCGAGAACATGAAAGACATGGGCGCAATGTTTATGTCTCTTGCTCCTCAAAAAGGTAAGGGCAAAGGAAAGACAGGAGGGTTCAAGCAAACCGAATCAATGAACCCAGAACTACGCGCAGCATCAGTAGATATTTATAACACGATCCGTGAATACTTTAGTGACGTACAAGGTAAGCAAGGCGGTGAAGTTGATTGGGGAGAAATCGAGTCTGGTCTCGCTGACCTAGACATGAACGCTGAGATTGAACTCAGCGAACTGCTTGCTAAGAAGTGGGAGACAGAAGGATTGCGAGAGCTTGTCTACAGACTAGATGACACTCTTCGTGGTCAATACTTCCGACACGAGCAAGAGCTTATCCTATCTCCAATGTCAAAACAGGCTTTCCCAGAATCCCTAACTAAGTACCGAGATGGCTTTAAAGTTAAGTTAGAGTTCCAGAACCCTCAACCAACAATATTAAACGAGAAGGCTGTTGAGTTGGCTGTTAAAGCTAGATCAAAAAACATCCAAAAAACAGCGCAAGAAGAAGTTAAATCTAATCGCTATTCTCTCAAAGAGAAAACTATACCAGAGCTTGAAGCACTAGCAAAAGGTGAAGATCAGAATGCTATTGATGCGGCTACAGTTCTTCTGAAAAAGTGGAAGGCAAGTAAAGCCCAACTTCCTAAGAACTGGAAACCTACTATTCCAGAAGTGAAGGCTGGAAATGTTCTTACATACCCAGAGATGCTACGAACAGCTTATCTTAATCAGGCTAGTGGAGACGCTAACGCCACTAAAATGATTAAAGAAATCCGCATGGAAATGGCAAGGAGAGGTAGTAGTAGCACTAACTCAAAATCAGAAGATGATATAGAACTACTGATCAACAAAGAGACTCGTTTATTTAGCGGAGAAATATCAGGAAAAAATGGCATACCTGTAGGAACATCAGCCGTAGGCACAGAGTTCTTAGAAATGTTTACTCACCGAGACCCACTTGTTAGAGATTCTGTTCGCAATATTATGTGGCGTTTCTTAAACATGTTGGACATGGACACCAACTCTGATTTCTTATCGACTAAGTTCTTGGATCAGACTACCTTAATGATGGATCAGGGATTGTACTTCGGAGGCGTTGGAGATCCCAATACTCCTTACGCTAGGAATACGCTCAACACCCTAGACTTAAATTCTACAGAGTCTAAAAAGTTTTTGTCCGAAGGAAGGAAAATTGTTGCAATGCTTTCTGGAGATAACCCAGAAAAGATTACTGATGGATTGCGTGGAATTGCTCGTCTGGCTATGCGTACTAACGTCATGCCTCCTTCAAGTAAGACTGCGGTACTGGACATCTACAACGAACAGCCAGAACTAATAAAGGCTCGCATCCGAAAAGACATAGGTGGCGATACATCAGAGTTACAAGAAGCAGAGCAATTCTTTACTGATTCCTTTATCCACTACATATCTGGCCAATTCCCAGCAGAAGATAACATCTTCAAGGGATTGAACGATAGCGAGGCTGACAAAGTATTTGACATATTTGATCAAGTTTCAAATGGCGTTAAGTACATGACAGATGGTGTGGTCAACAAGAAGAAGTTGGTTGGTATCTTTGATGAGCTTGCTTACTCTGAACCCCAAGGTGCTAACGTCATTGCGTTACAGAAAGCAGATGCAGCCAGAGAGACTATGCTTCGTGGGATAGAGCCTGAGACAAAGGACATGTTCGTTAAGAGCTACCTTTCTCATCTTGAAAGAACCAACCCGACTCGGTTCGCTCGTTTGCAGCGTTACGCATCTGGCTACGGATTAAAGGATGACGGAGATATCGAAATATTCTGGCACTCCACCCCGAATGGTGGACTGTTTGATCGCTCTAACAATCCTGTAATGCGCCCCTCTAAGGATGGTCAGCATGGTCGTGGTATCTACATGACCCAAAGTGGTGACATTGGATACAGTGCTTTTGCTAAGAAATCCACTGACGAGTCCATGATGTTAATGGCTGAAAAGACTTTAGCTGAACAAGGTATTGGTGAAGCCAGCCCTCAGTATCAGTTAATAATGAAAGACATCAGGGCATTAAGTGACTTATACGGAGATAGTGCAAGTTATGCTGGCTTCATTATAAAAGAGAGGGAGCAGTTAGCTAAGTATCAGGTTGACTATCAACGCTTGTCTTTAGAAGACGCTGACGCTGCCGAAGTGGTTGCCAAGAAAATTGATGACCTTAATGACGAACTTGATCACCTTGAGCGTAACCTCATCAAAGCTGACTTGGACGTTAAGGTGTTAGAAGAAACTCTTAATCGTAGTGTCAATTTGAAAGCTGATCCTGTGATGATTCCTCTTGTCCTAAGAGCGGATAGAGTTGCTAAGTTCGATGCAACAATGCACCGAATGGACAGTGACTTGATCGTATCCATTATTGGCCGAATGAAGGGTATGGAGTCCTCGGCTGCTAAATCTGGTGATCTCCAAAACATCGCACTAAATGGTATGCCTAATGGAGTTGCCAATCGAGTGGCAACAGCAATTAGATCGGGCATGGACAATGATGGACGGATTACTGGTCAGGGTATTTACAATGCTATCGTATCCACTGTGGCTTCTGACTTTGATTCAGTCAAGGGTGAATCTATTGCTCGAAGCTATCTGGATGAAGTGCTGGAGTCTCTCGGTTATGAGGCGAAGGTAGGTAGCACCAGTAGTATGATTTATAAGCAAGATGCTGACGGGAATCTCCTTGATGGAAAGCGAGAGTTCTATAAAGAGGTTGTAGTTTTTGACAGCAGTAAAGCGAAGCACTTGGCCTCTGACTTATTTGATGAAGAAAGCCCGAACCTTTATAGCACTGATTCAATCGAAGAAATCGATGCACAAAATCCTAATACTCCATTCCTTCTGGCTGCTATTAACAGCGAAGGAGACATCAACGAAAAGGGATTTGCTAATGTTGTTAATGGAATGGAAGAGCAGGGCGCGAGTCCAACTCTTACCTCTGCTCTAGTCTCAGTTGCTAAAGGACGAGACCTAACCGAAGGCCAGTCTAATGCACTCAAGCAGTATGGCCCGAAGTTATTCTTCTCCAAGGGATCAGACAGGCTTCGTAGCTTTGGCATGAAGTGGCTAGGAGATTTCATTCAGCCAGTTCATGGTACTGGATTCCATGAGAAGCAGAACAGTGAGCTAGGTCGCAGGATCATTCCTATTATCCAGCGTCTTAAAAAACTACCTGATGCAAAGGGCGTTCTCGGTGCTTGGGCCTCAAAGAATAATCCTTTGCGAACCAATCAAGCTGACAGTGTGACTCGGATAGTTAAGACCCTCCGTAGGCCACTAGGCCATGATTCGGAGAAACGATTATCTCCAGAAGAGTTTGAGATTTATCGTGACCTTCGTGACTTGTTTGCTCAAGAGGCAGTGAGCCTTAAAGAGTCAGGTGTATTGATGGGTAACATCGAGGACTACTTCCCACAGGTGTGGAATAAGGAAGCCATGCTTCGCAATAAGGATGATGCCATTCTTGAATTGCAAAAGCACTTGATGCGTGAATCAGTGACTGAGCGAAATAGCGATGTTAGCGTTGCCCAAGCAAAGGAAAAGGCTAAGTTAATATTCAATCGTCTGGTTGATGATGAGGGTGTTTACATGCCACCTCCTACTGGAGGGCGCAGGGATGCAACGTCAGATCACATTGATTACCAGCGCATGTTACGTCTTGATAAATACCCTGACTCTCTGAGGTCACTTGAGAAGTATCTGGAGACCGATCTTGAAGGAATGATGACTAAATATTTTGACCTGTCCACTCGTAGAGTTGGCATGGCCAATAAGTTTGGTACGAACTCCCACGGATTCTACGACTACATCTATACTGCCGAGCATGGTATCAAAGGTGCAGTGGAATTAATAACGCAGGGTAAAGTATTCTCTCGTGAAATTATTGTGCCAGATGGTACGAATAGTAAGCGTTCAGATATTGAAACTGAGTTGTTCAAACCACTAACTAAAGACCCAGCCCAAGCAGAACAGATTGTTCAGCAAGCAATGGAGATTGCAAAGTTACAGGGTGCTGACGCAGCAAGAGAATTTCTGATCACGGCTCATCCTAAAGCAACTCAAGCATGGGAGAAGAGAGCAGACGCAATCGCTCATGCACTGACTGAGTTTGAAGGTAAGCAAGGCATGATTCCTGAGAAGGAATACAAGTTTGTTCAAGCCATGTTTAATATAACTCAGCGTAAGCCAGTTTCTCCACAGGATACATTCTTTAAGCAGTCTAACAACACATCAAAAGTGCTTCGTTCAATTAACTCAGTATCTCTTCTTGGTTGGACAACTCTGACATCTCTTGGAGACCTTGCGTTACCCCTAGTTCGTTCTGGCAATTTCAGAGCATGGGCGAATGGTATGCGAAAGTGGGCATCTGATCCTGATTACCGCCAAGCTATTCAGTCTGTTGGCGTAGCCGTGGAGAACCTAACCCATGAGCGATTGACAGGTTTAGTTGGAGCCGACTCAACCAAAGCAACCAATGCGTTCTTCAATTTCACGTTATTGACTCCGTGGACGAACATGAACCGAGAGATGGCTGGTGCAGTATTCCACCAAGCAATCATCGCAGAACAGCGCAGAGCATTAACTGCTGAGAAAGGAACAGCTAAGTACCGCACATCCATGAGGTTCTTGAACCGATATGGTCTGGCCGACTACGCAAAAGAAGGTGCTAAAGACCTTAACGATCCGCGAGTTCTTGCCGATGATAATGCGGTACGCGAGGGCATGATCCGATTCGCCAACGAAAGCATCTTTACTCCTAACTCTAACGATGTACCTTTATGGGCGCAGACTCCTTGGGGAAGTGTAATCTTCCAGCTCAAGTCTTTTCCATTGATGATGCAACGCATGACCTTGGGTGAGGGTGGCATTGGTAGTGAGGCAGCAAAGGGTAATGTTTATCCAGCCCTGTACGCATTAACTATTGGTGCAGGATTCGGAATGATGGCACTTGGATCTAAGGACGTAGTGCAATCCAGAGGTGGTGAGGAAGGTACGAGTATGGAACTTCGTAATCGAAACCTTCTCAAATCGCTCGGCTATGATGAGAAAGTCCACGGCAATGCTGATGACTTTGCTG